>Ga0209918_1000127_pt1 | contig 56901 bp, 43 predicted proteins | sample SalPonD_shore_MG_FD_185712 | JGI IMG/M metagenome (GOLD analysis project Ga0209918, IMG submission 185712) | Salt pond soil microbial communities from South San Francisco under conditions of wetland restoration - Salt Pond MetaG... | ecosystem: Environmental > Aquatic > Marine > Intertidal zone... | reverse complement strand
CAGCCAGGCCCGCGATGCTAAAATCCAGCATGTGATGGGTCTCCGTGCTGTCGCAGCCGCCTCGATAGCAGACAACCTAGCAAGCGCCTGTTAGGCTGAGAAAGAATGTATTTCTATACTTTTACTAGAAAATCGCATATAAGGCCGCTTCTCACACTCCAGTAACACGGCGAACCTCCCACCAGAACTCGGACGAGTTCGGCGCATCGAACTTGGCGGCAGGCCCACACCGGAATGCGCCGACGGCGAGCAAAGCTCCCGATACCGCCGCCCGGCCGTGGGAACCAGCCCTAGTCGTTGAACTCCCGTCCCGCCTTCACCTCCGCCACGTAGCCGGCGCGGATCACGAAATCGCCGAAGGGCTCGCCCTCGCGGCGCTCGCGGGCGTAGCGGTGGATCATCGGCTCGAGCGTGTCGAGGATCGTCTCCTCACCGACGTTGTCCAGGTAGGGCCTGTTCAGGCGCTGGCCGTGGAAGCCGCCACCGAGGTACATGTTGTACTTGCCCGGGGCGCGCCCGGAGAAGCCGATCTCGGCCAGGTAGGGGCGCGCGCAGCCATTGGGGCAGCCGGTCATGCGGATCACGATCGGCTGCTCCGGGATGCCGGCTTGTTCCAGGATGCCCTCGATGCGGGTGAGCAGCTCCGGCAGGTAGCGCTCGCTCTCGGCCATGGCCAGGCCGCAGGTGGGCAGCGCCACGCAGGCCATGGAGCTGCGCCGCACCGCGCTGTGGTAGGCCGGGTCCTTCAGGCCGTACTCGGCCATCAGCTTCTCGATGCGCTTGCGCTGGGCCTTCTTCACGCCGGCGATGATCAGGTTCTGGTTGCCGGTGAGGCGGAGCTCGCCATCGTGTACGCGGGCGATCTCGCGCAGGCCGGTCATCAGGGGGTAATCCTCGCGATCGCGCACGCGGCCGTTCTCGATGAACAGGTTGCAGTGCCAGCGGCCGTCCTCGCCTTCCACCCAGCCGTAGCGGTCCCCGTTGTGCTCGAAGGCATAGTCGTGCGCGGGCTCCAGGGACCAGCCCAGGCGCCGCTCCAGCTCGGCGAGGAACCAGTCCAGACCGCGGTCGTCGATGGTGTACTTCATGCGCGCGCGCTTGCGGTCGACACGGTCGCCGTAGTCGCGCTGGATGGTGACCACGGTCTCGGCCAGCGCCACCACCCGGTCGGGGCGGCAGAAGCCGATCACGTCGGCGAGGCGCGGATAGGTGGCCGGCTCGTTGTCGGTGCGCCCCATGCCGCCGCCGACGCAGACGTCGAAGCCGGCCAGCGCGCCGTGCTCCTCGATGCCGATGAACCCCAGGTCCTGGCTGTAGACGTCGATGTCGTTGGTCGGGGGCAGGGCGAAGCCGATCTTGAACTTGCGCGGCAGGTAGGTGCGCCCGTACAGCGGCTCCTCTTCCTCGCGGGTGTCGACCACGCGCTCGCGGTCCAGCCAGATCTCGTGGTAGGCGCCGGTGCGCGGCAGCAGGTGATCGCTGACCCGCTTCGCCAGCGGCTGCACCGCGGCGTGCAGCGAGGACAGGTGCGGGTTGACCGAGCACATCACGCCGCGGTTGTCGTCGCCGCAGGCGGCGAGCGTGTCCAGCAGCGCTTCGTGCAGGCCCTGGATGGTGCCCTTCAGGTCGTGCTTGAGCACGCCGTGGAACTGGAAGGTCTGGCGCGTGGTCAGGCGCAGCGAACCGCCCGCGTGGGTGCGGGCGAGCTCGTCCAGCTTGAGCCACTGCTCCGGCGTGCACACGCCGCCGGGCAGGCGCACCCGCACCATGAACTGGTACGCCGGCTCCAGCTTCTGGCGGCGGCGCTCGCTGCGCAGCTCGCGGTCGTCCTGCTGGTAGATGCCGTGGAACTTGGTGAGCTGGTTGTCGGACTCGCTGATCGAGCCGGTGACCCGGTCTGCCAGCCCCTCGGCGATGGTGCCGCGCAGGTAGTCGCTGTCGGCCTTGATGCGTTCGTTGGGATGGAGCTCGTCCAGCGGGCGGCCGAGGGCCCGGCTGCGGTCGTCCTCCGATGCCATCGATAGAAACCTCTGTCGCTGTCAGTACACGTCGCGCTGGTAGCGCTTGTCGCGCTGCAGGCCCTTGACGTAGTCGCTCGCCTGTTCCTCGCTCAGCCCGCCCTCACCGGCGACGATCTCGATCAGCGCCCGGTGCACGTCCGGCGCCATGCGCTCGGCATCGCCGCACACGTAGACGTGCGCCCCGTCCTGCAGCCAGGCATAGAGCTCCGCGGCGTTCTCGCGCATGCGGTCCTGCACGTAGACCTTGTCGACACCGTCGCGGGAGAACGCCACGTCCAGGCGGTCGAGCACCCCCTCGCGGAGCCACGTCTGCCACTCCGTCTGGTACAGGAAGTCGGTGCGGAAACGGCGATCGCCGAAGAACAGCCAGTTGCACCCGTCGGCGCCCTGGTATTCACGCTCCTCGACGAAGGCCCGGAACGGCGCCACGCCGGTGCCGGGACCGATCATGATCACCGGGGTGGAGGGGTCGGATGGGAGCCGGAAATGCTTGTTGCGCTGCACGTAGACCGGGACGGTGTCGCCCTCGCAGATCCTGTCCGCCAGCCAGGTGGAGGCCACGCCGTGACGGTCGCGGCCGTGGCTGCGGTAGCGCACCGCGGCCACCGTGAGGTGCACCGCGTCGGGATTGGTGTTGTGGCTGGAGGCGATCGAGTACTCGCGCGGCTGCAGCCGCCGCAGCATGGCCACGAACTGCGGTGCGGTCAGGCCCGTCACCGGGTGCTCGCCGACGACGTCGATCACGTGCCGGCCGCGGGTATACTCCAGCAGCTCGCGGCGTCGGCCTTCGCCGGCCAGCGCCTGCAGCGCGTCCGCCCCGGAGGCTTTTGCCCAGGCCTCCAGGAAGGGCGGGGTCAGGGTGGTGATCTCGTAGTCGAGCGTCAGCGCCTCGGCCAGCGTGACCGCCCCGCGCGGTCCGGTGACGGTCTCTTCCCCGGAAAACCCCAGCGTCCCGATCAGCTCGGCGACCGTCTCCGGGCGGTTCTGCGCGACCACGCAGAGCACGTCGCCCGGCTCGAAGCTAAGCCCCGAGCCTTCCAGGGAGAGCTCGATGTGGCGGGTCTCCTTGTCCGAGCCCCGGCCGTTGAGCACCAGGTTCTCGAGCACCTCGGCAGGGAACGGGTTCTTGCGATCGTGGACCGTCCCCGGGCGTTCACTCGTTCCGGTGAAGGCCACCACGTTGCTGGGCGCGGGCTCGGCATGACGGGCGAAGGCGTCCAGGGCCCGCTCGATCCACTGCTCCGCCGCTTCCTCGAAGTCCACGTCAACGTCGACGCGCTCGTGGATCCGCTCGGCGCCCAGGGCGGCCAGGCGCTCGTCGAACTCGCGCCCGGTCTGGCAGAAGTGCTCATAGCTGGAATCCCCCAAGGCCAGCACCGCGAAGCGGGTGCCTTCGAGCTTCGGCGCCTTGCGTCCGTGGACGAACTCGTGGAAGGCCTCGGCCGGGTCGGGCGGATCGCCCTCGCCGTGGGTGGCGGTGACGATCATCACCAACTGCTCCTGCCGGAGCTCACGCGGCTTGTAGTCGGCCATGTCGACCGCGCGCGCCTGCAGTCCGCGCTCGACGGCGCGCACGCGCGCCCGCTCGGCGAGGGCCTCGGCGTTGCCGGTCTCGGAGCCGTACAGGATCGTGATCCGCGCGCCGGCGTCCGCTCCGGCAGCGGCCCGCGCGGCCGGTTGCCCGGCGGCGGCCAACCCGGCCAGGTACCCGCTGACCCAGCTTGCCTGCTCGGCTGAAAGGACCTCGGCGAGGCGGTTCAGCTGTTCCGCCTGCCGGCTGTCCAGGGGGCTCGCCTGTTCGGTCACGGGTGTCGGGTTCATGAGCTCACGCTGCGGCAGTTAGCATGCTCCGCAAGCATACTGCCACCGATTTCCCACCAGGAAAGAATAAGTATCCATGGCAATAGGTCTTTTGGTAATAACGCGTTGTCAGCCGGCGGACCGCCGGTCGGCTGTGGAGCCTGTTCGAGGTGCATGGCTGCTCGAAGAGAGCTTCCCTGGGGACAGTCCGTGGTTTGCGGTCCATCCCGGTCCCCCCACGCGCTTCACACCCTTCTAGCATTATCCCTACCGAAACGCGGATAGACCGGCACCCCACGACCGGGTAACGTACAGAGGGCGACGCGTGATCCTTATAGGACGATTGCTCCGGGAATCAGGGGTGCTACCCTCGATCTGACCCTGGGTCCAGGCAACATCGAGCCGCAGTCCGACAACAGATGCAGTACGATCTCGTCCAATACCTTCGCCGCACCCACGCGGCGTGGCGATTGCTGGCCGCCGATAACGCCCCATTCATCGCCGGATTCCTGCATGAAGCGTTCATTGCTCCCAATGTGCGGGCGGTTGCAGAAGAAGACCTCGCGGCGCAGCTCGACGACTACGTTTTCCAGACCCGGCAACCCGGGGACGAGGACACGTTCCTACGCCCCGCTCGGGACTATCTGAACGAATGGGCTGACGACAACCACGCGTGGCTTCGCCGATACTATCCTCAGGGCGCTGACGAACCCCACTACGACCTCATGCCAGCGGCCGAGAAGGCAATCCAGTGGGTCGTCGAACTGGAGAGCCGTCCTCGTTTCGTCGGAGCCGAATCCCGGCTGCGGACCGTGTTCGACCTGCTGCGGGAGCTGGTCTACGGCGCTGAAACCGATCCCGACGTGCGGATCGCCGAGCTGGAAAGGCGTCGCGCCGGGATCGACGCTGAGATCCAGCAGGTACGAAAGGGTCGACTTGAGCCCATGGACGCCACCCGCCTTCGGGAGAGGTTCATGCAGGCGACCAGTACAGCGCGGGCCCTGCTGGCCGATTTCCGACAGGTCGAGCAGAACTTCCGGGAGCTCGATCGCGACGTTCGGCAGCGTATCGCGACGTGGAAGGGCGGACGCGGCGAGCTGCTCGATGAGGTCCTCGGCGAGCAGGACGCGATCAGTGACTCCGACCAGGGTCGCAGCTTCCGGGCGTTTTGGGACTTTCTGATGTCACCCACCAGGCAGGACGAGCTGACGCAGCTGCTCGAGCAGGCTCTCGCCCTGCCGCCGGTAGCCGCTCTGTCCCCCGATCCCAGAATCCGTCGCATCCACTTCGACTGGCTTGAGGCGGGGGAAACCACGCAGCGCACCGTGGCCCGACTCTCGCAGCAGCTTCGCCATTACCTGGATGACCAGGCCTGGCTCGAGAATCGCCGCGTCATGGAGCTCATCCGGGAGCTCGAGCAGCACGCTGTCGTCGTCCGAGAGCACCTTCCGGATACCCTCGATATGGAACTCCACGCCCTGGGCCCGACCATCGACCTGCCTATGGAACGGCCCCTGTTTACCCCGCCGAGCAAGCCCACGATTCAGGATCAGGTCCTGCTGGAGGGAGAGCAGGACATCGATCCCGATCCGCTGTTCGATCAAGTTCATGTCGACCCCGAACGGCTACGCGGGCAGATCCGGCGAGCCCTTGATCGGCGCTCTCGCGTCAGCCTGGCGACGGTGATCCGCGAGTACCCGATGGAGCAGGGGCTGGCGGAACTGATCACTTACCTCGCCCTGGCCAGCGAGGATCACAGCGCACGGATCGACGATCAGCGCACGGAGCACATCTCCTGGCACGACGAACGGGGTCTGCGAAGGCGGGCCTCGGTGCCGATGGTGTTATTCGCGCGGCACCCGGAACCCGAGAGTACAACATGAATTCCCCTGAAGCCGAAGGCATAGACGAAGGAAACCAGCCCGCGTACGACCACGAGCCCGGCGCGGCTGACGGCGATGAGCTCTCCCGGGTCGTGATCAGCCTATGCCGCGGCGTGCTCTATCGGGATACGGCTCCCGCGTTCTGGCAGGGCCTGCTCAACCTGGAGAGCCGGGTACGCGACTATGTCGCCGTGCTCGGACTGGACCTGGTGGTCGACGAGGCGGAAGGCTACGCCTATCTGAGGCAGAAGCCGGGCGATCCGGAAAATCCGAGCGAGCGGCCGCGCCTAATCGCGCGCCGCCCACTGAGCTATCCGGTGAGCCTCTTACTCGCCCTGCTCCGAAAGCGACTCGCGGAGCAGGACGCCGCTGGCGCCGATACGAAGCTGGTGGTCACGCGTGACCAGATCGTCGAACAGATCCGTGTCTTTCTCCCCGACACCGCCAATGAAGCCAGATTGATCGACCGGATCGAGACCCATATCAACAAGGCGGTTGCGCTGGGCATGCTGCGCCGTCTGCGCGGACAGGACGAGCACTACGAGGTGCAGCGAATACTCAAGGCCTTCGTGGACGCCCAATGGCTGGGCGAGTTCGAGGAACGCCTGGGTACGTACCGGGCGCACCTCGAGGGATCCGCTCCCGACGCCCCGGAGAAGAACTGATGGAGCCGCAACCGCTGGACTTCGCCGCCTCCGACGCGCGGGCGGGCTTCCGCCTTCATCTGGCCGAGGTGTACAACTGGGGAACCTTCCACGATCGCATCTGGCACATCGCGCCCGATGGCGATAATGCCCTGCTGACCGGCGACGTCGGCTCCGGCAAGTCGACCCTGGTCGACGCGATCACAACCTTGCTGGTCCCGGCCCAGCGCATCACCTACAACAAGGCGGCCGGAGCCGAGGCGAAAGAACGCTCTCTACTTTCGTACGTGCTCGGATACTACAAGTCCCAACGCAGCGAAGCCGGTCTGGCCGCCCGACCAGTCGCCTTGCGAACGCGCGACGGCTTCTCAGTGATCCTTGGGCAGTTCCGCAACGAAGGGCTCGATGAGACGGTCACGCTCGCCCAGGTGTTCTGGATCAAGAACCAGGGGCAGCCGCAGCGCTTCTACCTCATCGCGGATCGCGCCCTTACGATCAAAGAGGACTTCTCCGAGTTTGGCACGGAGATCACGGCCCTCAAACGACGCCTTCGCAATGAGCGGCGCGTCGAGCTGTTCGATACGTTTCCGCCGTACGGGAGCGCCTTTCGTCGCCGCTTCGGGATCGGTGGTGAGCAGGCCCTCGAGCTGTTCAATCAGACCGTGTCCATGAAGTCGGTTGGCGACCTCACCGAGTTCGTACGCAGCCACATGCTCGAGCCCGCACCCGTCGAGGAGCGAATCAGCGCCCTACTCGGTCACTACGACGACCTGAATCGGGCTCACGAGGCCGTAGTCAAGGCACGCCAGCAGATCCAGGCACTCAGACCACTGGTCGCCGATGCCGAGCGACATCAGGCGCTTACCGCGGAGGTCGAAGAGCTCCGCGAGTGCCGGGACGCACTGGAACCCTGGTTCGCGGGGATCAAAGCCGGTCTGCTGCGGGCGCGTCTGGAGCGAATCGAGTCGGAGCGGACGAGGGTCGACTCGTCGATCCAGCGCTTCCACCAGGCGTACCAACGCCATGTCGAGCAGTGCGACCAGCTCAAGCAGGCCATCGCCCAGCACGGCGGGGATCGCCTGGAGCAGCTGGCCCGCGAAACCGAGAGAGCCAAGGACGAGCAGCAGAAGTGCCGTGCCAACGCGAAAATGTACAACACCTTGGTCGGGCAGCTTGATTTGCCCGAGGCGACGAGCCACGACCAGTTCACGGAGAATCGAAGGGCGGTTGCCCAGCAACGGGACGAACTCGCCTCACATACCAGCGAGCTACTGAACCAACGTACGGAAGCGGAAGTGCGCTTCCAAAAGCGCAAGGACCGCCTCGAGGAACTAACGAGCGAGCTGGACTCCCTGCGCCGACGACGCTCCAACCTTCCCTCGGCCATGTTGCGGCTGCGTGAAGGGCTGTGCGACACCCTCGGTATTGAGGCTGCAGAGCTCCCGTTCGCCGGGGAGCTCATGCAGGTGCGCGAAGACCAGCGTGAATGGGAGGGAGCGGCCGAGCGCCTCCTGCATAGCTTCGGTCTCTCGCTGTTGGTTCCCGACAAGCACTACCCGCAGGTCGCGGAGTGGGTAGACCGGACCAACCTGCGCGGGCGCCTCGTCTATTTTCGTGTCCATGAATTGCGAAAGTCCCCCGCCCCGACAAGCCCCGATCCGGACTCGCTCGTGCGCAAGCTCCGGATCCAGCCCGAGTCGGAGTTCTACTCGTGGCTGGAGACAGAGATCAACAAGCGTTTCGACTACGTCTGCTGCAACGATCTGGACCGGTTCCGCCGCGAATCCCGGGCGATCACCCGCGCGGGACAGATCAAGGCGCAAGGGGTGCGCCACGAGAAGGACGACCGCCACGCCATCGGAGACCGCTCGTCGTACATCCTCGGCTGGTCGAACCAGGCCAAGATCGCGGCCCTCGCGGAGCAACAGAGGGCCCTGCAGAAGGAAATGCAGCAGCTTGCAGACCACATCAGCCGCCTGCAGAGCGAGCAGGAGAGCCTCCAGAGCCGGTCGAATGCGCTGGCCAAGCTCGAGATGTTCACGGAATACAGCGCGCTGGACTGGCGCGCGCTGACGCCGCAGATCGCCGACATGGAGGCAGAGCAGCGCAGCATCGAAGAGTCTTCCGACAAGCTGCAGACGCTCCGGGAACGCCTCAGGGAGATCGAGTCCAACCGAAGCGCGAGCGAACAACGCCTCAGTGAGGCCAGGAACAAGCGGGCTAGATTAGACGAACGCCACGACCAAGCAAACAGCAGCCGAGTTGAAGCAGTGGCCCTGTTTGAAACGACCACCGAGGACCAGTCGAATCGCCTGTATCCACGCCTGGAGACCCACCGTTCAGCGGCGCTCGAAGATAAGGAGATCACGATCGAGAATTGCGAGCGTCGCCAGTCGGAATTGCGCCAGTGGCTCCAGGCCGAGATCGACCGGCTCGACAAGCAGCTCGGTACGGTTCTAAGGCGCGTCATCGGGGCCATGGCCGATTTTCGTAACACGTGGCCTGCCGACACCACGGAGATGGACACCAGTATCGAGGCGGCACCCGAGTATGCATCCCTGCTGCGACGGCTCGAGGATGACGATCTGCCCCGGTTCGAGCAGCGTTTCAAGGAGCTGCTCAACCAGAACACGATCCGGGAGGTTGCCAATTTCCAGGCGCACCTGAATCGCCAGCGAGTCGACATCACGGAGAGGATCGAAAGGATCAACCGATCTCTGCGGGGGATCGATTTCAACGAGGGCCGCTATATCGAGCTGCTCGCGCTGGGCACACAGGACATCGAGGTCCGGGACTTTCAACGGGACCTCAGGGCCTGCACGGAAGGAACGCTCGCCGGTGGGGAAGGCGAGGCGTACTCGGAGAACAAGTTCCGGCAAGTCCGCGCGATCATCGAGCGCCTGCGTGGCCGTGAAGGCACGGCAGAGGCAGACCGCCGGTGGCGGCGGAAGGTGACCGACGTCCGCAACTGGTTTCTCTTCTCGGCCGAGGAGAAGTATCGGGAGGACGACACCGTCTACGAGCACTATGCGGACTCCGGGGGGAAATCCGGCGGCCAGAAGGAGAAGCTGGCCTACACTGTATTGGCCGCGAGCCTGGCCTACCAGTTCGGTCTGGAGCCGGAGTCCCGGCGCTCGCGGACGTTTCGCTTCGTGGTCATCGACGAGGCCTTCGGACGCGGCTCGGACGAATCCGCCCGGTTCGCACTCGAGCTGTTCAGGCGCATGAACCTGCAGCTTCTGATCGTTACGCCGCTTCAGAAGATCCACATTATCGAGCCGTTCGTCGCCAGCGTCGGGTTTGTCACCTCGCCGAACGGTGACCAGGCAATGGTGCGCAACCTCACGATCGAGGAATACCACGCCGAGAAGGTCGCTCGTGCCGGTGGAGGTGCACCAAGCACGGTCCGGCAGCTATGAGCCACGCGCCGCGCTGGACTACCCCCGAGCAACTGCGCCAGCAAGTCGAAAGACGCTGGCAGCGGGGGGAACTTCTCGCGGCGCAGGTCAACGGCGACGCGCTGTTCCCGTTGAGGCTCCGCCTTCGCCACCCCACGGGCGGGGAGATCGCAAACGACTACAGCGCCGTCCGGGACTGGATCCAGGAGCTGAGAAGCGGCTCCCGCGACAATCGCGGTTTCGGTTACGAGCTGGAGTGGCAGGAGGCTCGAAACCGGGTCCACGGGACGAATCTCATCCCGGTTTCCGCGAACGTTCCCAGCGCTCGGGATGCTTTCCGCCTGGTCGGCCGGGAGCGCGACGCAAAGCGCTTTTCGGAGATCGTGGAGACCACGACGAAAAGCCAGCCCGACCTTGTACCCTGGATGATCCGCCATCCACTCAAGGCCCTGGGCCACGCTGGGAGTTGGGAGATGCTGCTGCGCGTCGTCGCATGGTTCCAGAAAAATCCCCGCCCGGGGCTCTATCTGCGCCAGCTAGACATCGAAGGTGTCGACACAAAGTTCATCGAAAGCCACCGCGGTCTGATCAGCGAGCTGCTGGACCAGGCTCTTCCGAGCGAGGCGATCGACCGGGAGCACACGGGCGTGCGCGGGTTCGAGGAGCGCTACGGCTTGCGCCAGCGTCCAGCCCGGGTACGCTTTCGGCTTCTCGATCCCGATCTCTACGTTCGGGGGGTCACCGACCTGACCGTCCCTCTCGAGGAGTTCGCGCATCTAGGATTGGACGAGAGCAAAGCCGGCGTCCGAACGGTGTTCATCACGGAGAACGAGATCAACGGACTCGCTTTCCCTGACCTGCCCCGCTGCGCCGTCATATTTGGCCTGGGCTATGCGCTGGATCGGCTGGGAGAGATCCCCTGGCTCCACCGCGTCGACGTGCGGTACTGGGGCGATATAGACACGCACGGTTTCGCAATCCTTGATCGGCTACGACATCACCTTCCCGACGTCAGATCGCTGCTGATGGACCGCGCTACCATGGAAGCTCACAGGGAGCTATGGGTACAAGAGGACAGTCGCCAACGATTTCAGGGAACGCCAGGGTTGCTGACCGAACCGGAGCTATCGATTTTCAAGGCCCTGCGCGACAACGAACTGGGAACGAATGTGAGGCTGGAACAGGAGAGAATCCGCTACGGCTGGGTACACAAATACGTGAACTCACACTAATGGCACGTCTGTCACCAGGCGGTGTGAGTTACATGAGTTGCTTGCCTCGCGCCACTGAGTCGCGAGCTATCGCTTGGCACCCGACGCCCCCGTGACAATAATTAAGATCTGGGAGACATTATGAGCGTCCGCTCTTCGCGCGGGGTATGGATCACGACCAGGAGGCGGCCCAGCGCATCCCTGCCCAGGGTTACGTAGCGCGCTTCTTTGCGTGCGTCCGGGTCTCGATCGTCAGTGCCATCGGATCGCGCAGCGCCTGCCCGGTATGCGCAAAGCTCACTCCATGCTTCTTGAGGTTCGACGCCGCCTTGGCTGAATCGAACTCGATAGGCATGGCAAGGGTCTGCATATCCTATGCATATCACTCAAGGCGTATTCCAGCAACATGGCTGAAGGGTGCGGGACCGCTACAGGTTAGGGATCAGACTGACGATATCGTGGAACCTCCCGCTGAACAGGTCTTTAGACCGCCCATCTGGGCCCGGAAAATCAACCTCTACGGACGGAGCCACATCCCCTACCGCCAAGCGGTATGCACGCGCTTCCGGGCCTCTTCCAGTTCGTAGTCCATCTGCAGGCCGAGCCACAAGCGATCGCTGTTGCCGAAGTCCCTTGCCCGACGTACCGCCGTATCCGCGCGATCGCGCGCTTGCCCAGGCAGATCTCGTTGATGCGCTGCGGCGGGACGCCGATCTCGGGCGCCAGGCGATTCTGGCTGGGGGTCCGCCCTTGCACTAAGGCATCACCGATCTTGTAGCCACGGCATGAGACACTGTCGAAACAGGCGCGCCGTTCGGAAGTTCGCGAGCCTGTCCAGCCAATGCTTGATTGCACGACCTGATCCGAAAGCTGTCCCGCGATCAGCAGGCGTCCCCGCCGCTCTCCGGGCTGCGCCGTAGAAACCACGTGCAGGTGAGGCGTGCAATCGGCGTGTCGTCCTGTCGCACGAGGGTACTGCGCATTTTGACCATGCCCTCGGCCGGACGGCTGGCAAGGACGCGCGCTTCTCTTATCTCCGAGTGAGACGTCAGAATATCGCCCGCGTAGGCTGGTTTTAGCCAGCGGATATCTTCCCACCCGGGCGAAATCACCGTGTGCGCGTTGGGGAAAGCGTCTTTGCTCAGGCGACGCCAGATCGACGCAACCTGCAAACCGGATGCGATCAGCCCATCCCAACCGAGGCGTCGGGCCGCGTCTTCATCCAAATGGAATGGTTCCGGATCATAGACGCGGGCGAACTCCAGCATGGACTCACGGGTGAGAACCCAGGCACCGAACACAAACGTCTGACCGACCGAAAAATCCGCAAACCATCGGATCTGGGGAAACACACCTGCAGCCCGATCCGCCATTCATCGTCCTCGCCATTTGATTCGGCTCGCAGGATAGCACAGGCCCGGTTGGCGTCAGTCATACTCCGGCTCCGGCAGCGAACGCTGGCCCGACCGCAGCAGCCCGGCGGAGGCTCCCTGCGAGTGGCAAAACGTGGCGGATTTATTTTCTCTACAGCACCTCACGCACCAGCTGGCGCAGAACATCGGTCTCACCGGCCCTCTCAGCCATCGCCGGCGGTGCCATCCTGTCTTCGGTCACCGTGGGTCTCCTTGTTCAGGGTTCCAGGTCCTGACAACCCGAATCCTGCGGAGCCCCGCGATGGTCGCCAAGAGCCGGATCCTCGACAGCCTGGGCGAGAAGGCCCTGCTTCTGCCGCAGTCCGTCACCGCCGCGCTGCTCGCCAATGACCGTGTCAAGTATTATCTTACCCTGCTGCAGGCGGCGGCCCTGCAGGCGGCATCGCCCGCGGAGCAGCCGCCGGACCTGACCGCCGAGCGCGTCGCAAGCGGCGAACCGGACGCTTCCCTGGACGGCGTGCCGGCACGCAGCGAACGTCGCGAAACCGGGGAACTGTACATCCCGGAAATCTCCCGGGTTCATGACGTCTCTGACCAGCGTGGACCGCTCTGCCGGAGACAGCATCCATCTCCTGGTCATGGACCTGCACAAGGCCCTGAACCGGGTTCAGGCCGCCATTGCCGAGGAGAACATCCGCGGCGCCCGCGGGTACGGGATCGAAGCGGCCGACCGGGCGCCGATCGAGGCGTTCCAGGAAGGTGTCCATGCCACCGCGCACCTGAAGTTCGACCACCCGGGACTGGGAACCACCGCGACACGCGCGGGCGGCCGCCTGGTCATCCCGAACGACATCGGCACGACGGATGCCGCCACGGCGGTGTACGAGCAATAGGAGCGCCATCCGCGCCCGACCGCCAGGCGCTGAGCGTTGCGCGGGGCGGGCCGCTGGGAAGAACAAGCGGGTGCCGGCATCGCGCCGGCACCCGCTGCTTCGGCCGTGTCTCAGTCGTCGCGGTTTCTGCCGGATTCGCCGTTGCCACGGACCTCTCCGGTCGCTGGGTTGAGGAACAGCCGCCGGACTTCCCGGTGCGCCTCGCCATGGGCGAAGTTGAACATGCCCATGAGCGAGCCCGCCTTGGCGTCGAACGAATCGTCCCCCAGGCGCCCGAGGTGCCAGTTATCCTCGATGAACCGCAGGATCGTGGACTGGTCCGTGACGCTGTGGTCGACGTAGTTCGCGCGAGCCCAGGGCGAGACGACCAGCAGCGGCAGACGCGGGCCGTAGCCGCAGCGGTCCTGGTAGACGATGTCGCCGGCCGCGCTGCCGTCGGGCTTGGTGCAGGTGCCGTCGTTGATCAGCGCGTCGTGGGCGTTGTCGTCGGACTGGCTGACGATCGGTCCCATGACATGGTCGTACCAGCCGTCGGAATCGTCATAGGCGATGATCACGGCGGTGCTGCGCCACTGCGGCAGCCGCTCCAGGTGATTGATGGTCTGGACCAGGAAGCGCTGCTCATCGAGCGGGTCGGAATAGCCCGCATGGCCGTCCTCGTAGCCCGGGGCCTTGAGGAAGCTCACCGACGGAAGATGACCCGAATCCGCTGCCGCCCAGAAGTCCGACAGGTCGTACTGGTGATTGGCCTGATCCTGGTGACCGATCATGGCCACCGAGGTCGGCGGCAGATGGTGCGGATTGGCCGTCGAAGCATAGTACTGGAACGGCTCGTGGTGCGGGATGTAATCGCTGACGCGTACGCCCCCGACGTTCTCGTGACTGGCGCCGCAAACCGCGGTGCCGTCGGGCTTGCGGGAGGTGGGCTGGAAGCCGCCCTCGAACCAGCCCCACGTGATGCGCTTCTCGTTGAGCAGGTCGCCCACGTTCTTGCCCTGCTGTATGGAGACCGTGGGGTACTTGCTCGATGAGCAGTCGTCGTAGGTGGGGTTCGGGTCGTTGATGACGGTCCCGATGTTGTTGCCGTTCTTGTGTACGACCCCATAGTCGTCGGTCGCCGGCTGCGTCGACAGCGCGCCCCAGGTCTGGCCCGCCACCAGGTTCAGTGCGCCGGGCGTGGACGGGCCGAACGTGGTGCCGAAGGAATTGTCGCTCATGGCGAAGTGCTGGGCGTAGTTCCACAGCGCCGTCACCGTATTGCCGTCGTAGTAGTCCATCACCAGCCCCGGCTTGCTGATCTCCGGCGGCGAGCAGTTTGTGTTCCCGGTGTTTTCGACGAAGCGATCCATCAGCCCACCGTCGAAGGCCTTCTGCTCGGCCGTATAGCCATGGTCCTGGTCGCAGGTCAGGGCCTCGCTCCGGGACAGGCGCTGCGGGTTGTACTTGTTCGGGTTGTGCTGTAGCAGCCATGCGCTCAGCCCGTCCGCCTGCGGCGTACCCGAAGCGGCGTGAAACTGCGGCACACCGGCCGGGTTGGCCGCGTGCGGGTAGGTCGCGAAGTAGTGATCGAAGGAAACGTTCTCCTGGAAGATCACGACCACGTGCCGGATCGGCGTCGTGGTGGTTTCCCCGGTGTTGCCCGACGGATTCCCGGCATGCACCCATCCTCCGGCCATGGCGGGCGTGAGAACCGTCGCCGCCGACAGTGTGGTGGCAAGGATCGTGCGCAGCATGCGCTGTGCTGATCTAATCATCGTGGTTTCCCCCTGAAAGGCTTTCCGAGCCCGCGCCGGTGCGCGGGTGCTGGCGCCCCGCCAGCACCTGCCGAAGCTAGCCGGGCAACGTGACAGACCCGCGTTGATTGCGTGACACGTGCGTGGAGCGTCGGTGACGCTCGCCCGGAAACGCGCGTACGACGGGGAGCCGGGAAAGGGGCTGCGCGATCGGTCGGCCAACCCGGATACCGGCACGGGCCTGGCCGAGGACATCCGTCGCGCGCGGGCCGAAACGGGGCGCCAATGGCGCCCCGTCCGGATATGCACAATAGCTGGTGGGCAATGCCGGGACTGAATCGGCACCCCTGCCGTTTGCAGGCAGGCTTGGCAAATCCCGGGAAGGAGGCCAGTCCTTCATTAAGACGTCAGAGATCGGCCAGCTACGGCAAAGGACACCGTCGGAACGGCCCCACCGTTTCGAAGTCCGTGAGCCTGCCCAGCCAACGCTTGCTTGCAAGAGCTGACCCGGAAAGCTTTATTATCCGACCGGATCGTACGGCCTGAAATGATCCGGGCTTTCTTAGCCTTCGCTCTCCGATCGCCGATTAACTAAGGAAACGCCGGTATAGCTCAATGGACCGCCGGGCACTCCGTAGATTTTCCCGCGCGAGCCGTTCCGCCTCCTCCGGATCGTCACGGCACATGGCATCCAGAATCGCCCTGTGTTCATGAATCCCGATCATGGCGCGATCGGGCACCAGCAGGAGTCGTCGTACCAAGACGCGGATTCGATCGTAAAGCCCATCCATGATGTCGCGAAGAATATTGTTGTCCGCGGCATCAATGATTAGCGCCCGGTAACGATTGAGAACCGATTCGTAGACATCGATCCTCCCCCGTTTGACGGCCGCTTCTGCTTCGGCGCCAAACCAGCTCCGTGCTTCTTCCCAGGTTTCCCTTGGCGCGTTTCGAGTTGCTTCGCGCACGCATAGTGCTTCGACCACCTCGACCACCGCGAATAGCTCGGAGACCTCCCGGTCACTTAGGGTCGCCACCACGGCCCCTTTGTTCCGAATGCGCTCGACCAACCCACGCTCTTCCAACACAGCGAGCGCTTCCCGGACCCGTGGGCGTGAAACGGAAAACTCCCGCGCCAGTGCTTCTTCCCGGAGCGGACCGCCTTCCGGAAGGTTCTCACGGATAATCTTCTGCCGGATTCTCTCGGTGAGATTGTATTTCGCGTCTCGCGGTGCGCGCGTGCTTTGCTCCTTTAGCTCGGGGTCTGTCGGATTGGAGTTGGTCATTGTTCTTCCGGACTATATCAGGGCTTAAACGTCGGCCGGGACAAGCCGAGAAGGGGGTACGCGATGTATCCGTTGCCATACGGGCGGTGATGTGCAACGTCTCGTCCGCGAGACTCCTAGTTCGGCCACTCGCAGCCGCACCACTGCCCGTCCAAACCTTATGAGCCGCCACCCCCACCAAGGCTATTCGGCGTAACAACGTCACAAGCACGTTGCCCGCTGTCCGGGCCGGCTCCGGGGACGCATCGATACGCAAGTCGCAATTTAGCGCGCCCGTGCAAGATCATCGCACGTGGGCCGGGGCAATTTGTCCACTTCCCCGCTCTATCTGCTCCCGGTATCGAGAGCGCTTGCCTAGACCTTCCTCGCAATGCTGTCTCGCCTTGACGAGTCGTAAACAAGATTGTAGACAATATCGGGACTTCGTACTACGTTTAAATTTGATGGATCGCGCATGCAATTGGATCTCATGAATCGGACTCGTGTGAAACCGGCCTGCAGCAAGGCCGTGGTTCCACGCAGAGTGCCTTGGCCAGACAAAAGCGAGGCCGCATCAACGGCTCGATAGTTGTGCTCTCAGACGCGGCCACCACCATATGCTGTTACCTGCGGAGGAGAACATGAGCGAGTATCGACACATCGAAGTCAGGCCATTGACGCGCGCGCTTGGTGCCGAAATTCGCGGAGTGGATCTGTCCCAAACGCTCAGCGACGACGTCTTCGAGGAGCTGCACCAAGCATTTCTCGAACGCCTTGTGCTCTTCTTCCGGGACCAGCATATGACCCGGGAACAGCACATTGCTTTCGGGAAGCGCTTTGGAGAGCTCAACGTTCACCCGTTCGTCGAGTCGATCTCTGAGGAGCATCCGGAGATCATTCCTGTCGTCAAGGAAGCGGACGACAAGGGCGGGAATTTCGGTGGCGCCTGGCATTCCGACGTGACGTTTCTCGAACGGCCTTCGCTGGGGGCCATCCTGTACAACAAGGAAACGCCGCCCTACGGCGGGGACACCCTCTGGGCGAACATGTACCTGGCCTACGAGACCCTCTCTCCCGGAATGCAGCAGATGCTATCCAACATGCGCGCCGTACATAGCGCCCAGTACGCTTACGGAGAAGCCTCGCCCTACGTATCAAGCACTCTGCGGTCCATGAAGATCAAGACCGGAACCGGCCTGGAGAAGGGGGAGGTCCTCCACCCCGTGGTGAGGACGCACCCCGAGACCGGCCGGAAGATTCTGTTCGTTAACCCTGCCTTCACGGCGCGGTTCGAAAACATGTCCCGGGCAGAGAGCGAGCCGCTGCTCAGTTACCTTTACGAGCATGCCACGCAGCCGCAATTCACCTGCCGGTTCCACTGGGAGCCGAACTCGGTCGCCTTCTGGGATAACCGTTGCACCTGGCACAACGCGCTTAACGATTATCAGGGCTATCGCCGCGCCGGGGAGCGGGTTACGGTGATCGGAGACCGCCCACAGTAGGCGATCTCTTGGCAGTCGAGGTTTCGGCTGTCTTGCAACAAAGAAATAGTCGCGCAAAAGCGACGCTCGGAGGAGATAATCATGACTACGCCTTCCTTCTTGACCAGGCGCCCAGGTCGCCGCCCCTGTCTATCGCTGGTTGTAGCCACCGTATGCCTTCTGCTGTTACCGATCACGCAGGCGTGGGCGGCGAAGCAGACGGTAATCCCGGTTCTAACGTGCCCGTTCGGCTGCGGAATCGTCGCGATGGAGTCCCAGCTCGCGGCCCAAATGGCCCGTGATGGAAGCCCCGTCATGGTCGCAGGGCAGGAAACCCCGGGGTTTAACTACAATCTCCGCACTCTGATCCGGGAAAAACACCGGTGGAAGACCGATGCCTTCGCGACCACCGGTTTCATTCTCGCGATCGCCCCGCACGGAGGGCACGGGCTCGTGAAGAGTGCTTTCCCGAAACCCCTCGAGACCCACGGCAAGATCAAACTCCTCTTCAGTACCCTCGACGACGAGGCTGCGAAGTTCTTTGTCACCTTCGATCCCCACATCAAGACGATCGCAGACCTCAAAGGCAAGAAAGTGGGTATCGGACTGCGCAAAGAGAGTGAGTTTGGGCTCGCGGCAAATCTCATTCTGCGACACTACGGGATCACGCCCGCCAATACGCACATCCGGCATGCGCCACCCGCGGCCCTAGCCAGTCAATTGCTGAACGGCAGTGTCGACGCGATCGTGGTTACCATGGGCAGTGAAGCAACAAACAAGATCTGGCCCGTGATCGGCTCCCAGCAGAAGGTCACCGCGGCAGCAAAGAGCTCCGGGCGGAAGCTCTACTATGTGGGCCTGGACAAGTCCGCGATCGAGGCCATCAACAAGAAATGGGGCGTCAACCTGGTTGCCAAAACGATCCCTGCCAATACGTTTCCGATGCAGAACAAGACGATCGTTGTTGGCATGGACCGCAACCTTCGTGCAGTCCACGTTGGCTTCCCCGACAAGGTTGCCTACCAGTACATCATGGCGATCGCCAAGGCCGGTCCCAAACTCAAGAAGGCTGGTGGTATCTGGGGGCTCTGGTCACCGCAGCAGATGGTGAGCGGGCTCACCAATGCCAATGTGCAGCCCGGGGCAAAGCGAGCCTACGAAAAGCTTGGCTGGTGGAAGCTGCGCAAGAAGACGGCGCCGGCGCGGTACTAGCTCCGTTAGGGCCTTTCGACGCAACAACCAGGTGGCCGGGCGTTATGCCGTGCGTTCCGGTCACCTGGTTCACCGGCGATTCTTAGAGGCAACCCGATGTAAACCGCCGTGCGCCTCCTGGTCCTGACCGGCGGGCCACGGGACGGGGACCACAGTCCGACCAGGGCAGCGTGAGAGAGCGTCCCGGCTGTGCGCAATACCTGCGCCGGGGTGTGGAAAAGGACGGCCCGTATCACCGATTGCGGCCGGCGCCCAGAGGGCCATGTCTATGCAGGCACCGACCACAGCTCGCGAGTCGATCGTCATCCGGGGAGCGGACATAGCCATCGCCCTTTCGGGGATCGGCCTTACCCTCTATCTGGCCCTTGCCACTACCGGCTTTGTCAGTTATGGAACACTCGATTACTACAGCAACTTTGCGGTCGTCATCGTCTGGATGACCGCCCTGATCGTGGTCCGCGACAGTCTCAAGGCTTGCATCAACGAACCGGGGCGACGCCGCACATTCATCCTATGGGTCGCCGTAGCCGCCTCGCTGTGTACGGTAATCTCGCTGATTTATCTGCGCTGGAACGCGCAAGCGCTGCAGATCACGGCCCCGATGTTCAACGCAACCCAGACTGCCTTCGGATTCGCGTTGATCGTGGGCTTCGTTGCTCTGATCTGGGCTATGTGGGGCGCCTTGCTAGCGACCATCGCCCTAATCCCCATCCTGTATTTCTTCTTTGGGCACGCGATCGATCTGCCGCTCCTTGGCACACCGCACTATGACACGGGCTTCATCCTGAACTACCTCAGCTTGAACATTCAGCAGGGCTTCTATTACTTCCTGCCTGTAACCACCGACAAGCTGTTCTTCATGGTCCTGTTCGGGGCCGTCATGTTCGGAGCTGGAATCCTTCGAGTGGCGCACGAGTGTGGCAAGGTCGTAGGTTCTCGCGTGCGAGGGGGCGCTGCCTTCCCTGCGATCCTGGGCAGCGGGGTCGTGGGGTCCGTCGTCGGGCAGGCCGTCGCCAACATCGGCTTGTCCGGCTCCTTGACGATCCCACTCATGAAGGAGAACGGATTCACTTCTCCGATGGCAGCAGCCATCGAGACAATGGCCTCGACATCCGGGCAATTCATGCCTCCCCTCCTAGGCTTGGCAGGTTTTTTGATCGCCGGTTTTCTCTATATACCCTACTCTCAGGTGGCTCTTCGCTCGTTCATTCCAGCCGTACTCTTTCTTTGCGGAATCGGAATCGCCGTAGCCCGTTACGGCAAAGCGACGGGGCTATCGAAGCTTACCGAGCCCGTGGATGGGAAGCTTGTGGCGCGGATGATGCCAACCCTGATCCTCCCATTTGCGCTCGTGTTCTTCGTGCTCTGGCGCTACCAGGTGGCAAGCTGGGCTGGAATGGCGGGGATAGCGGCCGCTTGCTTGTTGACCCTTGCGCAGGGACGGTACCGGCCAAGCCTCCGGCACATGGGCGCAGCCTTGAAGCAGGGGATAGAGCTGATCGTAGCCCTTACGATCCTAGGGATGGCAGTAGGACCGATAGCTCAGGTGTTCATCACTACGAACCTGTCTGGCCGACTGGTCACACAGGTAGCCGTGCTGCTGCCACATGGGAAGCTGCTACTGCTGGTTATCGGGATGATCATGTCGCTGATCCTGGGCATGGGCCTTCCCACGCCGCTTGCCTACTTGGTGGCGGCTCTCGTAATGGTGCCTTTTCTCCAGCAACTCGGTGGAGTCGCCCCACTTTATGCTCACTTTTTCGTATTCTATTTCGCGGTCTTCTCGACAGTAACGCCACCGGTCGCCGTGGGAATACTGGCGGCATCACGCATCGCTGACGCGAATTTTTATCGAGCCGCCCTTGAGGCCATGCGAATGTCCGCGGTGACCTTCATCGTGCCTTTTGCCTTCGTCTATCATCCCCAACTACTGGCATTCCCTCACATCGGCCTGTCAGTCCTGCGTCCCATCGCCGAGGTCCTGCTGGTGCAGTGGGTCACTGCTATCGTCGTATATCGGCACCTGGGTCGCCGGCTTCCCTGGTGGGAAGAGCTCCTGGGGTTAAGCTGCCTGGGATTGGGTTACTGGGCTCTTCTGACGCCGCCCGGCGTCCGCCTCTGGATCTTCCTCGCAGCCACCGCAGCGATGATCTTGCTGAGCTGGACTCGGACGCACACGGCAAGTCGGGCCGCAGCCCAGAGGACTTTCTGAGCCTCATAAGGTGATCAGTCTCGCTCCGGCGTCGCCTGCGGATGGATGAAATCGCGTGCTAACGGCTAACCCCCATCTCAGGGGGGCTTCCCAGCCGTTCACGTGATCCGGACCCGAGGTGGCCGGGATCGCGGGACCTCGTGGGCAAGACACCGAATATATGACCTGACCGCACCTGGCCGGGGGCCCAACATCTGACGGGGAAGACATATTGGGGCTCGTCGCTGGCGTATTCAGCATCCTGCTAACGGGCGGATTGATCAAGGGGATGACCGGCCTGGGGTTACCACTCTTCGTGCTATCGGTGCTGAGTGGACTCCTGCAGCCGCACCTAATAATCACCCTATTGTTAGTGCCCGTGATCGCATCCAACATCTGGTTGGCACTGAGCACCGGCGGATCCCGGCAGGCTCTCGCCCGCTTCTGGCCACTGATCGCGGCCTTCGGCCTCGGGACTTACGGCGGAGCAAGATTGCTTGCCGGCGTACCGACACAGACTCTGCTGCTGCTCCTGGGCCTAGTCGTGGTCGTCTTTTGCGCCATGTCCAGCATCAATCCCAAGCCGCGACTGGGACGTCCCCTGGAAAACTGGTTCGGCCCGGGGGTAGGGATCGTCGCAGGCATATTGAATGGCCTGGCCATGGTCAACGGCCCACCAATCATGATGTATTTGGTGGCGCTCGACCTGGATCGCGACGAGCTGGTCGGAACCTACGCGTTGATCGCGCTTAGCGGGTCGATCCCGTTGGCGGCCTCATTTCTCGCCCTCGGCGTGGTACGGATACACCAGCTGCCGCTCTCCGGCTTAGCACTGATACCCGTATTTATGGGATTGCTTCTGGGTCAGCGCCTGCGTAGCCAGATCAATCAAAGGCGGTTCCGTCAGGCGCTGCTCGCGGTCCTGGTCGTACTCGGACTAAACCTTGTCCGTCGAGGTCTTGGCGTCGGGCTCCTTTAGCCAAGCCAACCGCGATCAGGCGTCGCCGGACACGCAGGAATTCCTTACTGCTTTTTCGGGCACAAGCTCCGCTGTCGCTTCCGCCCGCGACGGTCGAGCTTGCACCCCCGTGCTTCGTGAAACTGCTCAGCTGCTCACTTGGCCGGCCAGCTTCCGGAGGGTTGAAGCGTTCGGGCAGAAACTCCCGCACTCGCCCGCGCTCGCTCCCGCCTTGCCAGCGTCACTGCAACGCCGACTGGCCGCGCACCGCCCGCAGAGATGCTCGAGATCCCGAAAGAGCGCGGGTCGCTGTTTCTCTATTGATTCGGAAGACAGGCCGAAGCGCCCAATCATGTCCTTGAGACGCCCTTTAGCGCGCTTATGCTCCGATCTCAGCCGGGCGTATTCAGAGCGTGTCAGCGGCACCTCGTCCAGGACTTGGCGAACTACCGAGGCCGGAAGAACTTGGAGCTCCCGCAGCGCAGCAGGCCCGAGCAGGCGCGAATACACCTTGCGCAGCATTCGCGGCCTCATACGGTTTGCGGCTGCCGGAATTTCGTCTAGAGTCATCGCTCGAATCTCCTCCCTTGGCTCCGTAAAGCGTCCCAGAGATGCGGACCGACAGAGTTGATTTAGATCAAGTCCAATAGGTGAGCCAAGTCCCCCCTCATCGCTTGGCAGAGCAGCGTGGTCGTAATCCGTTCAATAACTATGACCTTACATTATAGTCCACGGCCAAGTTGTACTCCGTAGAACTCTGCCGGCGTCTATGCACGCCAGGGCCACGCATACAAGGGCGGTGCATAACCACAAACGGCGCGAAGCTTACCGCACTCGCTCCTAGTAGACGTGGAGATGTCCAGGGCGCTTGAGGCAAAGGACGCTGTCCTAAGCGAAGTTGACAGCGGCATCCTTACCGTGACTGAGAGCCCCGCGCACGAGCTTCAGGCCCCGATTACGCCCCACAAGGGTCATCGCCCGCGGGAGGCGATGCGCTACCCCTTCGGTGGAGCTATCACGATGAGCCCCCACTGGCGCGAGGGGCGGTCTCAAGAGACCTTCCTTCGCGGCGTTTCGGGGGTATCGGAACTGGCTATCCCGAGCACCAGGGCACAATTTATTTTCGGCATCTTCTGGGTCGCGCCCTCAGTGCCGCAGCTTTAAGACAGAATTGATCTCGATCGCGGTGTTCCGCAGCTCACGGACCAATCGATCAACGGTGTCGGCGGACGCTGCTCTTTCCGGGTGCATGCTGAGATTGATCGCCGCTATCGTCTTCCCACGACGATTCACGATGGGCACGGCGATCCCGCAAATTCCCTCTTCCAGTTCTTTACTGACCATGGACCAGCCCTTGGCACGATCCGCCTCTATGATGCGACGCAGTTCCTCCCGGTCTGTCACTGTATACGGGGTGAAGGCTTGAGGCTCCACGGTCGCGAGATAGCGCGAGAGTTCAGCCTCCGGCAAGGCGGCGAGCTGAATGCGCCCCATCGACTGGGCGTGCGCCGGTAACCGGCTACCGACATTCAGCGTACTGTGCAAGATACGCCGCGTGGGCACTCGCATGACATATACGATGTCGTGACCATCCAGAACCGACATTGAACACGATTCGTGCACGCGTTGGACTAGGTCCTCCATGTACTCCTCGGCGAAGCTCCAGGTTTGCATTGAGGAGAGATACGAATACCCAAGATCCAGGATTCGGGCGGTGAGCCAATAGCGCTTTCCGTCCGTCGCGACGTATTTGAGTACGGAAAGCGTATGAATCAAACGCCGGGCACTTGCGCGACTAATGCCCGCCCGTTTTGCGACCTCGCTGAGTGTCAGCTCTGGGGCTTCTTCACCGAAGGCTTTGATCACAGACAAGCCGCGCCCAAACGCTTGCACGAACAGTCGATCGTGTTCGTCGGTCATCTCCCTGTTCACAATGATTCCCCCCCCGCCCGTGACCCGTTACCAGTCCATAGATGCTCCGCCTTATCCAGAGCTCCAGCCTCGCGGATAATTGCCATGAGTTAGTCGCAAACCGTACTGGTAGCCTCTCGCGCCTCTCGGAGCTGGCGGCCCACGTCGCCATCCCTGCGACATCGCCCATATAATTTGGTGGTCGTCGGACGTCTACCAGGCGTCAATCCGCGGCCGCCGGTACGCGCCGCCCGGCCCCGCTGCGGGCAGGGAGGCGAGCCCGCGCGCGATCCAGCGGCGCGACTCGGCCGGGTCGATGACATCGTCAAGCACCATGTGAGAGGCCATATTCATCGCGGCGCCTTGCTCGTAGGCGGCCGCCACCATCCGCTCGAACAGGCGCTGACGCTCCGCCGGATCCTCGACCGCCTCCAGCTCCTTGCGGTAGCCCAGCCGCACCGCGCCTTCCAGGCCCATGCCGCCGAACTCGCCGGTGGGCCAGGAGAGCGTGAACAACGGCACGTGGAAGCCGCCGCCGGCCATGGCCTGCGCGCCCAGGCCGTAGCCCTTGCGCAACACCAAAGTGAGTATGGGAACGCCCACGCTCGCGCCGGCCAGGAACATGCGCGAGGCGTGGCGCACCAGCGCGGTCTTCTCGGCCTCCGGTCCGACCATGATCCCGGGCGTGTCGCACAGCGTCAGCAGCGGGATGTCGAAGGCGTCGCACAGCTGCATGAAGCGCGCGGCCTTGTCCGCGCCGTCGGCGTCGATGGCCCCAGCGAGGTGCTGCGGGTTGTTGGCGATGAGGCCCATCGGGCGCCCCTCGATGCGCACGAAGGCCGTGATCATGCCGGGCGCGAAACGCCGCCGGAGCTCGAGCACCGAGCCGGTATCCGCGAGGATCTCGATCACCCGGCGCACGTCGTACACGCGCAGCCGGTTCTCCGGGATCACCCGGCGCAGGCGACGCTGGTCGGCGCAGTCCCAGTCCGTCACCGGCCCCTGGAAATACCCCAGCAGCTGCTTCGCGGCCGCGACCGCCTCCGCCTCGTCCTCCACCACCAGGTCGAGCACGCCGTTGTCCTCCTGCACGCTCACCGGCCCGACCTCCTCCGGCCGGTACACGCCCAGGCCGCCGCCCTCGATCATCGCCGGGCCGCCCATGCCGATGGTCGTGTCCCGGGTGGCGACGATCACGTCGCTGCAGCCGGCGATGGCGGCGTTGCCCGCGAAGCAGCGCCCGGCGACCACGCTGATGCGCGGCACCAGGCCGCTCAGGCGCGCGTACTTTGTAAAGCTGGGCGTATCCAGCCCGGCGAATGCCACATCGGCGTCCCCTGGCCGTCCGCCGCCGCCCTCGGCGAAGAACACGATCGGCAGCCGCCAGTCCTCGGCCAGCGCGAGCATGCGGTCGGTCTTCTTGTGGTTCATCTTGCCCTGGGTCCCGGCCAGCACGCTGTAGTCGTAGTGCAGCACCATGCAGCGCGAGCGTGTCTCGTCGAACAGCGCGCCGTTGATCGTGCCGACCCCCGCGATCAGGCCGTCGGCGGGCGTGTTGCGGATCAGGTCGTCCAGCGAGCGCCGGCTGCGCTGGGCGGCGATCGCCAGCGAGCCGTACTCGACGAAGCTGTCCGGGTCAAGCAGGTCGGCGAGGTTCTCCCGGGCGGTGCGGTGGCCCACCTTGCGCCGGCGCCGCACGGCTTCCGGGCGGTTCTCGTCCAGCCCCAGCGCGTGGCGCTCGATCACCTCCTGCAGGTCGGGGCGGATCGCGTCCAGGTCCACCGCCTGGTCCTCGCCGGCCTCCGGGCCGGCGACCTCGGCCGGCTCCAGGAACAGCAGCGGCTGGGCCTGGAACAGGTTGTCGTCGGTGTCCGCGACGACGCGCCGCACCCGGCCCCCAGCCGACGCCGTGACCACGTACTCCATCTTCATCGCCTCGATCACCGCGAGCTGCTGGCCGGAATGGACCAGGTCGCCTTCGCTTACGTCCACGCTCACCACCCGTCCCTGCATGGGCGCGCACACGGGCTCAGTGCCGGCGGGCGCGTCGGCTGCGGTCGCGGCGTCCGCCGCAGGGGCGTCCTCGCGGTCGTCTCCGAAGAAGCGCCGGGCCCCCTCGTCCGTCGGCGCCCGCAACTCCGGCATGTGATCCTCGACGAAGCGCGTGTAGACGCGGTGGGCCGCGAAGTCGGGTAAACCCAGCAAGTTGTAGAGGAATGCCAGGTTGGTTTCGGTCCCCTCGATGCGAAACTCGCTCAGGGCGCGCCGCGCTCGTGCCACCAACTCGGGATAGGCCCCGCGGCCGTGCACCACCAGCTTGGCGAGCAGTGAGTCGAACGCGGGGCTGGTGGTGTAGCCGGCGTAGCCGAAGGTGTCCACGCGCACCCCGGGCCCGGAGGGCGGCTCGAAGGCCGTGAGGGTACCGCCGGCCGGGCGCACCGTGCCGTCCTCCCCGAGGGTCTCCAGGTTGACGCGCAGCTGGATGGCGTAGCCGGCCGGGGACGGCGGCCGGTCCAGGCCCAGGTCCGCCAGCGTGGCCCCTTCCGCCAGGCGAAGCTGGGTCTTGACCAGGTCGACGCCGGTGACCTCCTCAGTCACCGTGTGCTCTACCTGCAGGCGCGGGTTCGCCTCCATGAAGGCGAACACCGGCGCCTCGGGGGGCGCGTCGGCATCCACCAGGAACTCGAACGTGCCCAAGCTGGCGTAGCCTGCCTCCCGAGCCATGCGCAGGGCCGATGCGGTCAGAGCATCCCGCAGCCGGCCTGGCAGGTCAGGGGCTGGGGCGATCTCCACCAGCTTCTGGTGGCGCCGCTGTATACTGCAGTCCCGCTCCCACAGGTGGATTAGCTCGCCGCTGGCATCGCCGATGATCTGCACCTCGACGTGCCGGGCCCGGGGCACCAGCTGCTCGACGTACAACTCGCCGCTGCCGAACGCGGCCTCGGCCTCCGAGGCACAGCGCCGAAAAGCCTCCTCCAGCTCGGCCGGGCTGTGCACGGCGCGGATGCCCCGGCCGCCGCCGCCGGCCAGCGCCTTGACCATCACCGCCGCACCCTCGCCGAGCTCCTCCAGGAATGCGCGCGCCTGCTCCAGACTCGTGGGACCGGTCGTCCCCGGCAGCAGCGGCACCTCGCAGCGGCGCCCGAGCTCGCGGGCCCGCAACTTGTCGCCGAACAGCTCCAGCGCATCGGGACCCGGACCCACGAAGACGATGCCCGCACCCGCGCAGGCACGCGCAAACGCGGCGTTCTCGCTGAGAAAGCCGTAACCGGGATGGATCGCATCACAGCCGGCGCGGCGGGCAAGGTCGATGATCCCTTCGCCGTTCAGGTACGCCCGTGGGCCCCGCCCCTCCAGAGCCAGGGCCTCGTCGGCCGCCAGCACGTGGCGGGAGCGTGCATCGTCGTCGGAATAGATGGCCACCGAGGGGATGCCGAGCTCGGCGGCAGCGTGGGCGATTCGGATGGCGATCTCGCCGCGGTTGGCGATCAGCAGCTTGCTCAGACTCATATGAAGAATGCTCGCGTTGGTTACGTAAGGCTCTCGCCTCGACGACTGTGCACGGCCGGCGGCGCTTCCTGCGCACCAAAGGCGGCCGCCCGGCGCTGTAACGCTGCGCTCTGGCACCTGCCGTTGCATGCCAGATTTCGACGGCAGGGAAGAGAGCCCTGGCCCAGAGCGCACAGAGTTCAAACGGGAACCAGCAGCGTTTCTAACTACCGACGCGACGGTAGCGACACGTTGGGCTCGATGCGGAAACGGACGGTGTTCCGATCCACGTCGGCGGTATGGCAACGGAAGGCCCTGGAACGTCACTCACGCCTGCAAAAAACCCCGATCCTGGACCTAAGGACAAAGTGAGCCCGATGACTCGTCTGCTGCAGTCGGCCACGGGATGTCAATCCTTGCGAAAGACACAGCACCGTCCCGGAAGAGTGCAGGTCCCGGCGTCCGCCGCATCGATCGAGCCTCGGCAATGGCCATATCTCTACTTGGCTGGCTTTCGGATCCCACGCATACCAACGCTGCTGCCGTTCGTCAGTGCTGGGGCTCTCTAGCGTTCCTCGACTACCCTTGCTTCCAGCTCAGTCTTCCGGACTTTGCCGGTTGCAGTGAGCGGTAGACTGTCAACGATGTGGATACGCGGTACCTTGTAGACGGCCATATGCTCGCGACACCACCGTTGCAGAGCGCTCTCCGTGAGTCCTCGGCCGGATTCCGGATCGAGCACGATGAACGCCACCGGCTGCTGCCCTCTTTCCGGATCGGGGGCACCGACCACCCCCGAGCCCACCACCGCTGGATGTCGCCCGAGAATTGCCTCAATCTCGGCCGGGAATACGCTCATCCCATTGACTTTCAGCATCTCCTTGCGCCGGCCGAGAAAGTGGAGGAAGCCCTGCTCGTCGAGCATTCCCACGTCACCGGTGTGCAGCCACCCCTGGCGAAGGGCCTTCGCGGTTTCCTCCGGCTTGTTCCAGTATCCCTTCAGCAGCGAGGGCGTGCGCACACAAAACTCACCCTCGCTGCCCAGCGGCAACAACTCGCCGGTCTCGAAGTCGCAGATCTTGAACTCCGTACCCGGCACCGGCAGGCCGACGAATATCGGTTGTGACTTCAGATCGAAGTCATCCTCCTGCATCCCCGTGGTAAAGGTGTCCGAGGTATGCGTTTCGGTCATGCCCCATGCGGCCTCCGCGATCGTCGTCCCGGTCCATTCACGCCACCGCCTCCGATAGTCCACCGTCAGCTTCTTGACGAACGAGACACCACGTACCTGTCTCAGCGAACGCAGCTCAAATTCCCCCGCCCGGGGATGTTCCATAAGCTCGACCGCGTTATCCACCAGCAGGCCCGCGACCGTCGCCCGGTAGCGCTGCACCGCGGTCATGAACGCGACCGGATCCCAGCGGGCGAGCAGCACCACCGTGCTTCCCGCAAAAGTCGGAAACAGCAGGGCCGTGTTCTCCCCGGCGATCCAGAACTCCGGGAAGAAGCAGACCAGCACGCTGTCCGGCGACAGCGGCATACCTGTCGCCTGGCTGGCTGCCGCCGTGTAGAGCATGTCCCGGTGGGTATGCACGCACCCTTTCGGCATCCCGGTGGTGCCGCCCGTGTAGTTCAGGGCGGCCACGTCGTCCAGGCCCGGGGAAACCTCCGGCGCCGGTGCCATGCAGGCCTCCAGGGCCGGAAACAGGTCGATTGCGTCCGAGACATCCGCTCTCGGCGCCTGCGCAATGTCCGGCACCGGCACCGTCGGCTTCTCGGGTACGACCTCCGCCAGGCTCGTCACGAAAACCTGATTTACATCGGTTTCGGCCCGGACCTCCCGCACGAGCGGCATCAGCTGGTCCAGCGCCACGATCGCCTTCGCGCCAGAGTCCTTGAGCTGATAGCCAAGCTCGAAGGCCTTGGACATCGGGCTCACCGGAGCATGTACGGCCCCGCACTTGAGAATGCCGAAAAATGCAATGTGAAACTGAGGGCAGTTGGGCATGAACACCGCCACCCGATCACCTGGCCCAATGCCCTGCTCCGCCAGCAGCGCCGCAAACCGGTCACTGCGACGATCAAGGTCCCGGTAGCTCAGGGTCTTGCCATAGAAGATGACCGCCGGCCTGTCCGGGTCCTGACGCGCCCATGCCCGTAAATACTCTGCCAGCGGCACCTCACCCTGCGGGTAGCTCAGCTCCCGGGCCGCCCCCGGGGGCCAGTGTTCCAGCCAGAGTCTGCGCAGTCGTTCCAGATACTCCTCTTCATCCATTCCCACCGTCTCCCCACACGAACCGACGCTGTATCGAGGCCGTGGACATCACCGACCCAGCTGCACGAACCCGGGAAGCTTCACCGGCTTCGCAATGCTCGGCGGCCAGACCGGCACCCGCTTGCCACCCTGCCATTGGATCATGATCATGCGATAGGTGGAGTTGTGGGTGTACGGGGCGCTCCTGCCGTAGAAACGGATATGGCCGGCATTCCCGGCACCCACGTAGTCGGTCTTTTCCAGGGCAGCCACCAGCTTGTCTGCGTTGGTCGAGCCGGCCCTCTCAATGGCGTTGCGGAGGATGTGAATGGCGTCGTAGGTCGTGACGCCGAAGCCCGGAGCGACCTTGTCGCCGAAACGCTGAATGAACGCATCCATGTAGGGCGCCGTCTTGGGCGTCAGGTCCACCCCGCGGACGGGACCGGAGAGTGTGACCACGTCCTGCGCGGCCCCGTTACTCTGCTTCCAGAAACCGTGGCTCTGAGCCAGGGCGTTCATGCCCACCATCAGGGATGGCACCTGCCGCTGGTGCCATTGCACCGTGGCCTCCAGGCCGGTATGGGCCAGTCCCGTCACCAACACGCCGGGATGATGCTTTTCGACCTTTTCGAATACGGGCGTGAAATCGCTCGTGCCCGGGTCGAAGCGCAGGTGGTCGACCACTTTCGTTCCAGCCTTTGGCAGACACTTCTCGAAGGTCTGATCGAAGGCTTGCGTCCACTTCGCATTTTCGCTGAGGATCGCGGCACGTTGGGCACCCATCTTCGCGGCCAGCGTATGGTGCACGAAATCGCATACCGTGTGTGCCATGGTCACTGAGTTGGACAGCATGGAGAAACTGTACTTGTACCGGCCATAGTGCTCATGGACACGGCGGGTCAGCTGAGGGCTGCCGGCATCTGATATGAGATATGGCGTCTTTAGCCGGGAGGCCCAGGGTTCCACCGCCAGCGCAACCTCACTCAGCCAGGTCCCAACCACTGCCACGACCTTGTCCTGCTGGACCAGGCGCTGAAAGTCCCGCACTGCAGTACTCGCGGACAGTTGATCATCATAGGTATAGAGCTTGATCGGGCGGCCATCGATCCCGTTGTGGGCATTGATTTCGGCGGCGGCGAGTTTTGCGCCACGCACGATGCCCTTGCCCTCCGCCGCACTCATCGGAGCAATAACCCCTATCCGTATGGGAGTCTTCTCTGTCGCTCTCGCGGTGCCCGTCCCCAGAACCAAACCGACGCCCAAGACAGCCAGCATACCCGCCGTGAGGCGGGCAAGATGCCGACCTTGAGCGAAAGGAGTCCCATTCATGACGCTTCCCTCCTGACTGAACGCAAATCTCTCTGAGCCGAATCACACTCGCGAGCCATGACAGCCGGACGAACCATATGCCGTTGTGCACAACGCCGAACATCTTCGGCTCCGCCTCATGGTCACTGCCCTGGACACATCGCTTGGCCCACAGCCGTAACTCTGGTAATCAACACCGTCGCATGGCCGTACTTCGGCCAAGCTGGCGAGCGCAACGCGCGTCCAGGGCAGGCACATGAAAGCTGTGCCCGCCTTGCGGCCGTCCGCCCGGGCGCTCGCCGTATTCTCGGAGCGGCTTGTCAGGCCCTTTCGTTGACGGTCTTTTCCAGCTCGGTCTTGCGAATTTTTCCGGTAGCGGTCATCGGCAACGTATCGACCACTTTGATTCGTGGCACCTTGTGGACGGCCATATGGGCACGGCACCACGCTTCCAGCTCGTCTGGGCTGATGGTTGCACCGCGTTTTGGCAGTACGAAGGCCACGGGGACCTGTCCCTTGTCTGGGTCGGGCGACCCGACAACCGCGCTCGCCTCGACGTCGCCATTCTGTCCCAGGATCGTCTCGATCTCCGCAGGGAACACGCTCATCCCCTTGACCTTGAGCATCTCCTTCCTTCGGCCCAGGAAGTGTATGTATCCCTCTTCGTCTATGAGCCCAATGTCGCCCGTGCGAAGCCAGCCTTTCTGCAGCGCCTTCGCGGTGGCTTCAGGCTTCTGCCAGTAGCCTTTGAACAAAGAGGGCGTCCGGACACATAGCTCTCCCTCCGAGCCCAGCGGCAGCAGCTCCGCGGTCTCGAAATCGCAAACCTTGAATTCGGTGCCAGGCACGGGGAGTCCCACGAACACCGGCTGTGATTTGAGATCAAAATCGCCCGTCTGCATGCCGGTCGTGAAGGTGTTTGAAGTATGAGTTTCGGTCATGCCCCACGAGACTTCGGATATGGTGCTGCCGGTCCACTCACGCCAGCGCTTGCGATAATCGACGGTGTTCTTCTTAACGAACGAGACGGCTCGAACCAGGCGCAGAGAGCTGAGGTCGAACTCAGCTGCACGGGGATGCTCCATCAGTTCCACTGCGCTATCGACAAGCATCCAGGTCGCGGTAGCCTTGTACCGGCTCACAGCTTCCATGAAACCGACCGGGTCCCAACGGGTCAATTGCAGCACGGTACTCCCGGAAAACGTTGGGAACACCAGCCCCAGGTTCTCGCCCGCGATCCAAAATTCAGGGAAGAAGCATACCGTTACGTCCCCAGGCCCGAGCTTGAACGGCCCCGAGCAGTTGGCAGCTCCCGTGTAGACAAGGTCGCGGTGGGTGTGCATGCAGCCCTTGGGCATGCCGGTGGTGCCACTCGTGTAGTTCAGTTGCGCCAGGTCATCCATGCCCACATCTATCTGGGGGACTGGGTTGTCGCATGCGTCAATGGCCGAAAGCAGGTCGACGGTTCCATCGAAGCGGTGTTTTGGTTCCTGCGCTGTCTCCGGGACGGAGATCGTTGGCTTCTCCGGCAGGAAATCGCTCAGAGTGGTGACGAAGACAGTGCGGTCCGAATCATCGGCCTGCGCCTCGCGTACGATTGGCATCAGTTGATCATGCGCAACGATTGCCTTTGCCCCGCTATCCTTGAGCTGATAGCTGAGCTCAAAGGCCTTCGACAGTGGGCTAACAGGGGCGTGGACCGCCCCCAGCTTGGCAATGCCGAAAAACGCTATGTGAAATTGCGGGCAGTTGGGCATGAACACCGACACGCGGTCTCCGCGTTGTACGCCGTGTTCGGCCAGAACGGCCGCGAACCGGTCGCTCATCTGGTCGAGTTCCTGGTAGGTCAGTACCCTCCCGTAGAAAATAATTGCCGGCTGCGCCGGCTGGCTCTGCGCCCAAGCGCGGAGATATTCAGCGAGCGGCTTCTCACCGTGTATGTAGTCAACCTCGGCACTTACGCCTTCTGGCCAGTTTTTGTCGCACAGGGCATGAAGTCGCTCAAGGTAGGTCTGCTCGTCCATACCTTTATCACCTCTCCGGTCGTCTTAAGCGCACCCGCAGACGATGGCGTCGCTGGGGGCCACCGGACGCGCCAGCAGCTAACGCTTGCCGGCTGTGAAGCGAGAGCTGGGTTTGGCCCAGGCCAGCGCGGAACCTGGGCCAAACCGTCATCGAACTTCGCGCTCGGTCGACTACTGCCACGACGGGATCGTCACCGGCTTGGCGATCTTGGGCGGCCAAACGGGAACGCGCTTTCCGTTCTGCCACTCCACCATGATCCAATGGTATGTGGAGTTGTGCGTGAAGCGGTTGCTCCTGCCATAGAAGCGGATCGGCTTGATTGCTCCCGCCCCGACGTAATGCGTCTTCTCCAGGGCACTGACCATGGCATCCGCTTGGGTCGAACCAGCCCGCTTGATGGCATTTCGAAGGATGTACATGGCATCGTAGGTGCTCACGCCATAGCCAGCCGACGAATCGCTTCCGAACTTCTTCGCGAAGGCGTTCATGTAGTGATTCGTCTTTGAAGAGAGGGCGATTCCCGGCACCGGCCCGCTGAGCGTCATCACGCCCTGCGCGGCTCCGTTGCTTTCGCCCCAGAATCCACCACTGGTCGCTTCATAGTTCATGCCGGCCATGACCACCGGGACCTGCTTCTGGGTCCATTGCACCGTCACTCTGAGGCCCGTGTGCGAAAGGCCAGTCGCGATCATGCTGGGGTGATGAGCCTCGATCCTGTTGAAGATCGGCGTAAAGTCATGTGTGTCAGGATCGAACCGTATATGGTCCGTTACCTTGATACCCGCCTGCGGTAGGCAGGTTTCGTAGGTCTTATCCAGCAGCTGTGTCCACTTGGCATCCTCGCTGAGGATCGCCGCGCTGGTCACTCGATGCTTCTTCTTCAGGACGTGCTTCGCGAAATCGCAGAAGGTATGCGCCATGATGATCGAGTTCGCCTGCATGGAAAAAACATACTTGTACTGCGAATAGTGCTTGTGGACCTTCTCGGTGATCACCGGGCTGCCAGCGTCAGCAACGATAAAGGGGGTCTTGAGCCTCGCGGCCCAGGGTTCCAGTGCAAGCGCGATTTCGCTGGTCCAGCTCCCGATGACCGCCACCACATGATGCTGCTGAACGAGACGTTGGAAGTCTCGAACGGCCTCGGAGGCCGAAAGTCCGTCATCGAGCACGAATACCTTGACCGGTCTGCCCTCGATGCCACCGTTCGCATTGATCTCCTGCTCGGCAAGCTTGGCCGCCCGTGAGATGCCTTTGCCAACAGCCACGCCCATCGGTGAGATGATACCGATGCGTATCGGCGATTCTTGGGCAGCCTGTGCGGTTCCAATACCCCCCAGCAACAACGCTATTCCGAAGAAAGACAGCAGAGTGAACACCAAGCGAGCGCGTGCGGTCGTTGGAAATCCAGCGTGCGTATTCATTCGTTCCTCCTCCTGAATTCGGTCAGTCCGTTCGGCCAGCCGGCCAGCTCGAACAGAAATCCTTCCACCTCGCTCTGCGGAGCACGCGACTGTCCCGACACCCCGTCGCGATGTTGACTGCCGCGGATCAAGTCCGCCCGAATCTCCTCCTGTAGCGTTTCGTTCCAAGGTGCCCTAGACCCTGATGAGAGCCCGCACAAGTGCGTTGCCCCTCGGCTGTCCCCTAGCGCGGCTGTCCGAAACCACCTCGTTCATAGGCAGACACCTCGCTCAACACGGAACGTTAACCTGTAACAAGCGCCTGCTCTGGCGCGGGCGATGTGTTCTCGCGAGAGCGTCCGGCCACCGAAGCGTGGGAACCGCATAGTGCTACCCGTCTCACTTCGAACCCTGGAGACTCACGAAGCTTGGCAGCCGGACTTTCGCCTGGGCCACCCGTGGTGGCCATACGACAACCTGCTTTCCGTTCTGCCACTGCGTCGCCACGCCGACGGTCGACTTGTTGTAACGGACGTCGTGCGTGTATTTCGCGTTCGGTCCATAAAACTGAAGGTGTCCGGACACACCCTCCAAGTTCGTGTGGCTGATCGCGGCAACCATCGAGTTGTAGCTGCCGCTCTTCACCCCCTCGATCGCGTTCTTGAGGATGAAGAACGAGTCGTAGGTTGTGTAACTGTTGTACGCGGGCTCGCTGTGGAAGGCGGCCTTATACGCTTTATAGAAGGCAGGCGTCTTTGGCGTCACCGGGACCCCGGAGGAGCCGGTCGTCATCGTCATGACCGTATTGGCCCCGCCATTTGTGGCGGCCCAGAAGTTTGAGGAGGTCGCCTGCGCGCTTATTCCCGCATAGATTGCAGGAACCTGGCCCTGCCGCCACTGCACGACCGGCTTCACGCCGACATGGGCAAGCGCTGCCATGATTACCTGCGCGTGGTCGCCCTCTATACGGTTGTAGATGGGCGTAAAATCGCTCGTTGACGGATCGAAGTTGATCACGTCCACGAGCTTGAAACCGTCTGAGGGCAGGCACTTCTTGTACTCTTTGACCACAGGCTTCGTCCAGTTTGCGTTCTCGCTCAAGACGACTGCCCGATGCACGTGATAGGGCTTTTCGATTGTGTCGCGAGCGTACTTGCACGCGGTCTTGGTAACGAAGACCGAATTGATGTACGTGTGGAATGTATATTTGAATTGTTTGTAGTGCGCGTGGATCTGCTTTCCGATGTCATCGGATACAGCCCCGCTTATGATCAGGGGTGTCTTGAGACGACCTGACCAGGGCTCGAGCGCTAAGGCAATCTCGCTGATAAAGACCCCGACAACCGCCTTGACGTGATCCTGTCTGACCGCACGCTGGAAGGCACGGACAGCATCCGCGGTCGAAGCATGATCATCGTACTTGTAGAGCTTCACCGGTCGCCCGTCGATACCCCCCGCAGCATTGATATGCTTCGCCGCGAGTTCAGCGGCATGGAAGATCGATTTCCCGTCGATCGCCGAGGCCGGCGCGATGACGCCGATGCGCACCGGCTGCGAGGCGAACGACGCTCCGGAGAAGCCCGCCAAGCACAAGAGCGCGCTACCGAGCAACGCTGATCTCCATGGCATAAAGCGTTTCATTTTCATCCCTCCGTCCTCGACGCAACTTGTCATGTGATTATTTAGGGTATTGTTTTCGAATGGCCGCTATGCCGGCCGACCGCCATCGTCCCAGTGGGGCGCTTTGAGGATCCTGCGAAGGATCTTCCCCGTGGGATTGCGCGGCAGTGAGTCCCTGAACTCAAAGCTCTTTGGGACGAGATAGTCCGCCAGGTGTTCCCTGCAAAATCCCTTCAGAGACTTCTCGTCCACGTCGCCGGAGCGCTCGGGTCTCAGACAAACAAAGGCCTTCACGGCTTCGCCCCACCGCTCATCTGGAACGCCGACCACCGCAGCGTCAGACACCGCCGGGTGCCTAAGCAGGGCCTCTTCGATTTCGCTGGGATATATGTTCTCGCCGCCGCTCAGGATCACGTCGTCACGACGATCGACGAGGTACAGGTAACCATCCGGGTCCTGACGCCCCATGTCTCCCAACGTGAACCAGTTATCGACGAAGGCCGCGTTCGTCTTCTCGGGATCCCTGTAATAGCCACCAAATAGCGTCGGAGTCTGCAGGTAGATCTGGCCGATCTCGCCGTCCGGAACCGACGCACCGTTCTCATTCACAATGCGTACCCGGATGTCGCGTCCAGGCCGGCCGACGCTGCGCGGGCGCGCCTGCAAGTCACGATCGCCGATGCTGGCGACCACTCGCGTTTCGGTGGCGCCGTAAAATTCATGGAGGATCGGACCGAATCGGCTGAGTACCTCTTTCTTGAGCGGCACGGGCATGGGTGCTCCACCGGAGATAAGCAAGCGCAGCGACGCTAGCGGAGAAGCGCCATCCGGCTCGAACTCGAGCATCATCTTGTACATGGTTGGAACAAAGAAGCCCGCGCTTACTTGGTGCTCCCGGAGCAGCCGTAACGCTTCTGCGGCATCGAAATCCCGCATTACGACCGTCGTTCCACCGAGATAGAGCTGCAACAAGGCAAAGTCGCGCGGCGCCGAATGCCAGAAATAGCCCGCACTGAGCATGACATCGGTGTGTTGAAGCCCGTAGTCCAGGGCCTTGTAAAGAAAGCCCGCGAGGATAGCGCGGTGACTGACAATCGCCGCCTTGGAGCGTCCTGTCGTTCCGGATGTATAACCAAGATAAAGCGGCTGTTCCGGCGACAGGTCCACCTCGGGCACCGTAGCCGGTGAAGCCGTTGCCAATGTCTCGTAATCGGTCACCTGAGGAACCGAAGAGGGCCTCTCGCCCATCACCACAATCCGGGGACCGAGCCGCTCCAGAGTTTCGCGCTTGAAATCTGTAACTTGGTCCGCGAATTCCGAGTCAATGAATAATGCATCAACACCGGCGTGTTGCAGGCGTTGGTCGACGTCGGCCGGTCGCAACCGATGATTGATCGGGACCATCCATATTCCCAGCCTTGCCAACGCCATCGACAGTTCCAGAACTCGGTGGCTGTTACGGCCGAGTATGGCCGCCTTGCTATCCACCCCGAGTCCAAACCGAGCAAGCGACGCGGCCAGGCGATGGATTCGACGGTCAAGCTCCCGGTACGTAAGAGTGTGATCCTCGAAGTGGATCGCTGGCTTATCCGGAAAGCGCCGAACCGAATGACTCAGACAGTGCCCCAGGTTCACGAAATGCATTCCTCCTCTTCGCCCTTGCTGCCAAGCTAGCGATGCTAGGTTGGCGAACCCACACGTCCGGGAAACTTGTCCGGAAATTCCGCCATCGACTGGCCTGTCGCCACGGCTTGCCCCTTCTGATTCTTGACCTCAATGTCGAACGTCACCCAGCGGCTTTTCTCGGTCTCGAACTTGTCGGAGACCGTTGCGTGCGTTGTGATGACGTCCCCGGGATACACCGGCTTGCGCCAGCGGGTTTCGAGGCGGCGGTGGTAGCCGCCTTGGGGCAAGAGCCAATCGGTAAGTGTTCGAGTGATAAGGGCGAAGTTCTGCATGCCGTGCATGATTACGCCCCCAAAGCGAGTCTTCCCGAACTCGTTCTTCATATACTCGTCGTCAAAGTGAAGCGGGTTATAGTCCAGAGACCCGTCCGCGAACCGCTGGATGCTTTCCCGCGACACCGAAAACGGTTGCCCTTGAATGGACTGCCCCACCTGAATCGACGAAAAAGACTCCCGAGCCGCAGCCTGTTGTTCAGCCATGAGACGTCCCCCGTCTAGTTCGGCCGAATGGTCCATCCACGACCGGAGCAGACCACTTCGTTGTTCTGGTTGTAGAAGACGTTGTCGTGGATCACGAAAAGCCGGCCCTTCCTCACGAAACGATCGAGGGCTCTGCCGACCATGCTGATTGTGTCACCCGGACGCGCCGGCACGTTGTAGAACCAGCTCTGACCAGCGTTGATTGTCCCAGGAGACCTCATCCAGTCGTCGCTAGCCGTACACGCGAACATCAGCAGGATATGAATGCTTGGCGGGGCCACGATTCCCCCGAAGGGCGTGTTCTTGGCGTACTCTTCGTCAAAGTACAGAGGGTTGTCCTCCCCCATGGCCCGAGCAAACTTTGCAATAAGCTCCTTTGTCAGTGTCAGGGGTCTCGTTGCCCGCGGCTCGCCGGGGATAATCTCGTCCCACGTCTGCCGGCTCTTCGCCTGCCGCCAAAAATCCGTCTCGAAATCGCTAAGAATCGGGTCCATCTATCCCCTCCGGCCTCGGCACGGCTCATGCCTCTATCGGGTCTTGGTCTGTCCTGAAAGCACCCGGTGCCTCTACATCTACCAGCGAAGCGAGGCGCTGTGATGGCGCCATTCAGGCGACGCTTGCACGCTGCCCGGCAGTTTCAGAATGTGCGCTCTGCGCACTTATGTTCTCATTGCGCACTTCTGGCTACGATTAGCACCCCCGCACAGCGGGCGTCAAGTCTGGTTCTTCCTGCCCGCGTGCAAGCGGGCATCTGTCTGCGCCTCGGAAGGCGCTTCGGGGGGCGGCCGACGCCGCCGGCGACGTGGCCCATGACGCCCAGAGTTCACTGGTATGCGAACAAACTCCGCAGTCGCTGCGCCGTTGGGCCGCGTGGGCGGCGCCCGCAAAACGCAAAGATGTGGCGGAGAAAAAGCTGCACACTTTGGCCTGTTGGCGACTCCGACCTGAGTCGAGGCGCCGATATACGGCAGGGAACGGCCGGTCTTGCTACGGCACTATCTGGAACGAGGTCTGAGCAAGGCGGCGCTGGCCCGGGAGTTGGGCGTGAGCCGCCGTACGCTCTACCACTGGATCGAGACCGGACAGCTGGATCGGGAACTGGACGATGCTCCGGTGCGCTCCGGTCCGCGGCCCTCGGTTGTGCGCAAGCTGGATCCGTACCGTGCGCTGATCCGCACGCGCCTGGCCCAGTTCCCCGAGCTGACCGCGGTACGGCTGCTGGAGGAGATCCGGGCGGCCGGGTATAGCGGAGGCTACACGCAGCTCAAGGCTTACGTCCGGGAGCTGCGTCCGGTCGAGGCGGCGGAGCCGGTGGTGCGGTTCGAGACACCGCCGGGGCATCAGGCACAGGTCGACTTTGCCGAGTTCCGTCTGCCTTGGGGCAAGCGTTATGCGCCGCTGGTGGTGCTGGGCTACTCCCGGCTGCTGTGGTTGCAGTATTACCCGCACCAGAGTCTGGACGTCCTGATCGAGGCCCTGGAAGCGGCGTTCGGCTACTTCGGCGGTGTGCCGGCCGAGTTGCTGTTCGATCAGATGAAGGCGGTGATCATCGCTGACCGACGTCCCGACGATGGTTCCTTGCTGGAGAACGCCCGCTTCGGGCGCTTTGCCGCACACTGGGGCTTCCGGATCCGGGCGTGTCGTCCGTATCGGGCGCGCACCAAGGGCAAGGTCGAGCGCCCCATCCGCTACGCACGCCAGAGCTTCTTCTACGGCCGGGATTTCGTCAGCGACGCCGATCTCAACGCCCAGGCCCTGGCGTGGATGGAGCAGGTGGCCAACGTCCGCCTCCACCGCGCCACCGGGGAGCGCCCGAGACAGCGCTTCGAGCGCGATGAGCGGGCCCTGCTGCAGCCGCTGGCGAGGCGCTCGTTCCGCGCGCTGCTGCCCACGCCGGCACCGGTGCCCGAGGCGCCCTCCGCCGGGAGTCCGCTGCCCACCGTGGAGCGAGGCCCGCTGAGCGTCTACGCGCACCTGGTGCAGGCACACGGGGGCGCGGCATGAGCGCCACCCCACGGGAAGCGATCCGCGCCATGCTGGCGGACCTGAAGATGCCCGGGGCGCTCGAGGCGGTCGATACCGTCCTGAGCCAGGTCGACAGCGGCAGCCTAACCGCGACCGAGGCCCTCGCCCACGTGCTGCAAGCCCAGATCAGCTTGCGCAACAACCGGCGCTTGCAGGCGGCGATGCGTTCCTCCCGGTTGCCGGCCATCAAGACCCTGGAAGACTTCGACTTCAGCTTCCAGCCCTCGATCCGCCGCGAGCAGATCGAGAGCCTGGATGAGCTGGGCTTCGTCCAGCGCAAGGAGAACGTGATCTTCCTCGGCCCTCCGGGCGTGGGCAAAACCCACCTGGCCATCAGCCTGGCGATCACCGCCGCTCAGCACGGCCGGCGAGTCTACTATGGCACCCTGGTCGACCTGATCGCCTCCCTCGAGGCCGCGGGGCAACTGGCACGCCGGCTGGCCGTGCTCACTCACCCCTCGCTGCTGGTGGTGGACGAGATCGGCTACCTCCCGATCAGCCACAACGGGGCGGTGCTGTTCTTCCAGCTGATCAACCGCCGCTACGAGCGGGCGGCCACCGTGCTGACCTCGAACAAGGGCTTCGAGGAATGGGGCGATGTCCTCGGGGACGAGGTGATGGCGGCTGCCCTGATCGACCGCCTGCTGCACCACTGTCACCTGGTCAACATCCGCGGCAACAGCTACCGCATGCGCCACCATGCCGAGCTGGATCAGGTCCTCAAGACTTCCGATCCACCGCCAGCGCAACGCAACCGATCGCGCCGGACAAAGCCGGCTTGAACTCAACCATCACGGACCGGAAGTGTGCAATTTTCAATCACCAGAACTGTGCAATTTTCAACCGGCGTTGACACGTGCATCCCCGCCGACGTCCCCCGCGAGAGGGGCTGTGCGGTGCCGTGACAGCCCGTGTCAGCCGGATGCGTGCAGGACACCTGGGCAGCGCATTCATATCCCGGGGCCCCCTCGGGATCGATCCCGGATCCGCACGTTGCCAGACTCCGGTCACGTCGTGCGCCAGGACTCTGTCCCGGAACAGCCACGTTAGTGCCTCTTCCAGCGCATCCGCCGCTACCGCTCCGCGGGCGTTCCAGTCCGATGGGTTCCGGTACCGGTACGGAATTGATTCAGGTCATGTACATGGTCATGCCCATGCGCTAATGTAACTGCCTCTCATTTGCATTTGAGGTCGGAGCCCGGGCGGGTGGACGGACGCGAAACGGGTGCGGGGATCGATGCGGATCGCAGCGGGCACGAACCCCGGGGCACCTGCACGAGCACCCGGCGCAATGCCGCTCCCGGCCCACCCTCTTCTCTGCACCGCCTGCTGCTCGCTCTGGCCCCAGTCGGTCCCGGCTTGGTCGTGATGCTGGCCGACACCGACGTGGGCAGCGTGGTCACCGCGGCACAGAGCGGCGCCCACTGGGGCTTCCGGCTGCTGTGGCTGCAGCTGCTCCTCGTCCCGGTGCTGTACGTGGTCCAGGAGCTCACGGTGCGCCTGGGTGTACATACCGGGAAAGGCCACGGAGAGCTGATCCGCAAGACGTTCGGTGCGCGCTGGGCATGGATCTCCGTGAGCGGCCTGGTAGTCACCTGCGTAGGCGCACTGATCACCGAGTTCTCCGGTATCGTCGGCGTCGGGGTGCTGTTTGGTGTACCGCCGGCGGTAAGCCTGGCGCTCGCCACGGCCATGCTGCTGGGCGTCGTGTACACCGGCAGCTATGTGCGCGTGGAGCGCGTGGCGCTGTTCCTGGGGGCTTTCGAGATCGCCTTCGTCGCGGTGGCCATATACGCCCACCCGCGCGCCGGCGTGCTGCTACGCCAATTCGCCTCGGTCCCGCTGGGCGACCCGGGCTACCTGTACCTGGTCGCGGCCAACATCGGTGCCGTGATCATGCCGTGGATGGTCTTCTACCAGCAGTCCGCTGTGATCGACAAGGGCCTGGGCCGGCGCGACCTGCGCGCCGCCCGCTGGGACACCGCCATCGGCTCGGTCGTCACGCAGATCGTCATGATCGCCATCATCGTCGCCGCCGCCGTCGCCCTGGGGCACACGCACGGGGAGCGCCCCACGCTGGACACGGTGGGCCAGATCTACCAGGCGCTGAGCCCGGTGCTGGGCGACCGCTTCGGGCGCATCGCCTTCGCCCTGGGCGTGCTCGGCGCGGCAATGGTGGCCGCCATCGTGGTTTCGCTGGCCGCCGCGTGGGGTCTGGGGGAGGTCACCGGCTATCGCCGCTCGCTCAGCCAGCATCCGCGCCGGGCGCCCTGGTTCTACGTGGTGTACACGGTCGCGGTGGTGGCCGGCGCGATCACTGTCGGCCTGGCCACCAACCTGGTCGCGCTGAGCATCGCGGTGGAGGTGCTCAACGCCCTGCTGCTGCCCCTGGTGCTTGGGCTGCTCCTCGCTCTCGTCCTGCGGGCCCTTCCCCACGGCCTGCGTCCCCGCGGTGCGTACGGCGCGCTGGTGATCGGCGTGATCGTGGTTACGTCCGTGCTGGGTATCGCGAGCGGCATTATCGGCGCGCTGCTCCTCGGCAGGTGAAGCCGCGCCCCGAACGCGCGGGCGTCGCCTCCGCGGGATCGGATCCGGCAAGCTGCCGATCCGATCCGGTGTACTGGCGTACTTCGAGCCGAAATGGCTATTGGACCCCCAATTCCGTCCCGGCCCACCCCGCTCGAAGGACAGAACCGGGCCATGCGCCAATCATCACGCCCCCCCGGTGCCACCTGGCAAATGCCCGACGGCCGCCATCGCCACAGGGTCCGGCGCCGGCATACCCCCAAGAGGGCGCGGCTGTCCGGGCTTCCACCCATTCCGGTCACAGCGACCGCTGCGCCCGAAAGCAGTTCGCCTTGCGCTGGCCACCGCTCTTCGCCACGTGCACAACGACTTACGCCGGGAGGCGTGCAACGCGGGCGAAGCGGGCGCACAAGCACAACTTTGTGATTTGTCGAACTTCCCGGGACTCGAACCCGGAACCAATGGCTTAAAAGGCCGGGACGTTTCTTTTTATTTTCCATTAGTTTACATACAACTGTCTAACATTTTCGCTCCGGTTCGACCCCGTCGGAATGCGGTTTTCGGGAGGGGAGTTAGACGGCCTTGCTGCAACTCAAACGGGGTTGCCGTGCAGCTTGAGCGCGCCGCAGACCCTGGTAGGGTTTCTATTCGAACCCTTGCTTTTCCTGCAACTCATTCAGTCGTTTTGGAGAAACTCGGACACCTCCCCCAATGTTGCACCGCGTGGGTGCCGACCAAGCGCAATCGGGTAAACCAGCACCTCGCGGTCATCCGCTAGATAGTACTGGCCGTGAGTCCACGCGGCCGTCTGGAGCTTGCGTAACAGGAAACCCTTCCGGAGGGCCTGCCGCCGAACCGCACGCTCCGTCTCCCGGGAAATCTGCTTCTGATGGGCTGGTTGCTGAGGCGACATGTCCGCACCTTCCTGTGCTGGTTGCCGGAGATGCCCTGCCCAGCGGTCCCGCCGGGGAAAGCATCCACGTGTTTCAGGGCCGGCGATGCCAGACCAGCCCTGTCAAGGAATATAGTTCAAGGGCCGATGGACCGCCGCCTGGCGGGCCCGAGTCCACACGCACCGGCTTACCTGGCCACCGGTTACCCGGCTTCGCCAGTCCCATGCGAGGTGGCCGCCCCAAGCCCCTCCGGATCCAGGACTTCTCCGCACAGGCGATCATGTCGCGGCGCAGAAGAAGTCGGACCAGCTCCTGCAGTGGCGCGCCAGTCGCTCCAGCTCATCCAGCGAAACGCCGCGCGAGTATAACCAGGCCAGCTCCCGCAAGGTATCCGGGTCCCAAAAGCCACATCCTTGACGTTTCAGGCGGCGTTCCAGGCGGAAGCGCAGACGCTGGAGTTTTTGGTGGGTGTACGGCATAGGTTGACCGTGTCGCGTTCGCGTCGCCACGTCACGACAGCTCCCTGGGTAGTGTCGGCTTGGGCGGCGTTTCCCGTTGGCAGCCTCTTGCTGCTATGGCTCGTTTGGAGTCAGACCCCGCACAAGCGATGGTTAGCCTCCCTCACCCTGGTATGAACATGGCGAGACACGCAGTCGGAAAACAGGGCCATGACCGCGCCGGCGCATGAGCCTTCACGCCATGCCGCTTGCCAACTCGCTCCCGGAGTTATTGCCTTTCCGCACGACTCTGCAAGCTCAGTCCCACGAGCCAGCGCAGCTGTTTCTCCGCTGCGATAATCCCGAAGAACACGGCGCCGAGGCCCAATAACAGCAGACCGTCCAACCCGGAGACGGGGGCTGTACCAAAATCGTCCTGGAATGGGGGAAGATATGTGACGGCCACTTGCGCGATCGCTACCGCGGCGACACAGGCCCAGACGGCAGGAGTCGCTCGCACGGTTTTCCATGAAAGCGACGTGCCATAAATGTTGCGCACGAAGAAAAGGTGGAAGATCTCCAGCACAACGAGCATGTTGACGGTCATAGTGCGGCTCAACTCAATCGGGTAGCCCTGTCGGGTTGCGTACTCGAAAATTCCGAACACGGCCGCAAGAAACAGGCCGGACACTAGCACGATGTGCCAGCTCAGGGACCCGCTCAGGAGAGGCTCGTTCCGAGGCCGCGGGGAATGCTTCATCGTGTCTTTTTCTGTTGGCTCGAATGCGAGCGCGAGCCCCAAGGTCACCGCCGTCACAAGATTGACCCATAAGATCTGAACTGCCGTAACCGGCAACGCAAGACCGAGAAACAGCGCGACGACGATGGTCATCGCCTCCCCGGCGCTGGTCGGCAACGTCCAGCTAACAACCTTCTTGATGTTGTCATAGACGGTGCGCCCCTCGCGTACCGCGGCGACGATTGATGCAAAGTTGTCGTCAGCGAGGACAACCTCGGCAGCCTCCTTCGCTGCCTCGCTTCCCTTGCACCCCATGGCCACACCGGCGTCTGCACGTTTGAGGGCCGGCGCGTCATTGACGCCATCGCCGGTCATCGCCACCGTCAGCCCGCGTGACTGCAGGGCCATCACCAGGCGCAATTTGTGCTCGGGGCTGGTTCTTGCGAAGACATCGGTATCGACTGCGGAAACGGCCAGTTCGTCGGCGCTCATCCGTTCAATGGCGGCGCCGGTGAGCACCCCATCCGGATTCTCAAGACCGATCTGCCGGGCGATCGCCATAGCGGTTCCAGCATGGTCCCCGGTGATCATCTTCACTCGGATGCCTGCGTCATGACATTCGGCTACAGCATCAATCGCTTCGCGGCGCGGCGGGTCGATAAGTCCGACAAGTCCGAGAAGGATTAGACGGCCCTCCACGTCGGTTGCGTTCAGGGCCGGGTGGTCCTGACGCACCGATCGCACTGCGAGGGCGATCACGCGTTGGCCCTGCGACGCGATTTCTTCCACTTCGCGAGACCAGCTTTCGACCTCGATTGGTCCCGTTTCGCCATTGGCCGTCCTCTGGCTTGCGCACATGCTGAGGACGCGCTCCGGCGCGCCTTTAACATGGATCTCCGCATTGCCTGTGTGATCATGGTGAAGCGTGGCCATGTAACGCGCACTGGCGTCGAACGGAATGACATCTGTTCGCGTCCACCCGGAGAACGGCTCGCTGCCATCGGCCATGATCTTCCCGGCTAGCGCATGCAGCGCGCCTTCCATCGGGTCCCCTTCGATCCGCCACCCCTCTGGATGGAAATGGAGTGCCGCATCGTTGCAGAGAGCGGCTGCTCGGGCGATCTCGTGCAACAGGTTGTGCTGGCCCGGATCCACCACTTGCTCGCCGAGACGGATGCTTCCTTCAGGCGCGTAACCGGTTCCGGATACCGAATAGACGTGATCCACCGTTGCAACCGTCGCGACCATCATCTCGTTTCGCGTGAGGGTGCCCGTCTTATCGGTGCAGATAACCGATACGGACCCAAGCGTTTCGATGGCCGGCAGACGGCGAACAATCGCATTACGTCGCGCCATCGCCCGAACCCCGACCGCCAGCGTTATCGTCAGGACGGCCGGAAGTCCTTCCGGAATGGCGGCCACCGACAGCCCGACGACCGCCATGAACAGCTCGGCAAAGGGCAGGTGACCCACAAGATGGCCATAGACGAGCAGTACCCCGGCAATCAGCAGGATCACTGCCGTGAGCCACCGCCCGAATCGATCCATCTGATGGATCAGCGGCGTCTCCAGGGATTGGACCCGAGAAAGCAGACCACTGATCTTGCCAATCTCGGTATACGCCCCTGTCGTCACGACCACGCCGCGGCCCGCACCACCGGCGACGAGAGTGCCACTGAAAGCCATGCTCGTCCGATCGCCGATGGGGGCATCGTCAGCGACTGGATCCACGAATTTCTCAACAGGAACCGATTCGCCCGTGAGGATCGCCTCATCGACTCTCAGGCCCGTTGCCTCAAACAATCGGAGGTCCGCCGGAACCCTGTCTCCCGCTTCCAGGAGAACGATGTCCCCCGGAACAACTTCCGCGCTATCAATACCCACCCGTCGACCGTCGCGAAGCACCGCCGTACGGGGCGAAAGCATTTCGCGCAGCGCGTTCATCGCCTGCTCCGCGCGACCCTCCTGGATAAAACCGATGACTGCGTTGACGACCACGACGGCAAGGATCACTGCCGTATCTGCCACGTGCCTCATTGCGGCAGTTATTACCGCAGCCCCAAGCAGCACGTAGATAAGCACGTTGTGGAAATGCACGAGAAAACGACGGATTGGACCCCGCCGCTTTGCTTCGGGCAAGCGGTTAGGGCCATAGGTGCGAATGCGCGCGGTCACCTCTTGCGTGCTAAGTCCGTCACGCCCCGCGGCCAATGACGCAAGCACGTCATCCACGTCCAGCGCATGGGGCATGTCCCGGTTCCGGGTCGCGTTCGGATCGCCTTCCATGGTGCAGCGATGGCCTAGTATTCCGGTAAGCCGGGTTGGGCTGCCTCAGACGACCCCGGCCAGCCGCCCGGCGACAACTCCGGGGCGGGCCCGTTCTTGAATCGCAGCCGTCAACCACTATGCTTTCGGGGCCGCTCCGTTGCGTTGAGCCACGTCAACGGGACCTGCGTAGAGATGAGCCCCCATGGGACCCCATCACCGCCCCCCTTTGCCCGTGACAAGCCGTTCGCCACTGCGAATGACACGGCGGCACGAAGTGCGCCACGACAAGCGATGAAGAGCAGACAAAATGAGCGCTGCCGGCAACCCTGGATGCATTCAAGGGAGTACTGCCCGAGCTCATGACGACATTCGAGCCCTTTGAATTCCAGCACCTCGCTGCTGCCTGCGCGACGGTCGCCTTCAGCCTGATTCCGGCGTCGCTGGTCCGTCGTCACTGCTAACACGCGGGGTCAGTTCTCACATTCCAACACCCAATGCCGTTTTCTGTTCGACGCTGCTCAGCTTCATGTAACGCTCACCAAAGTGCCCAACGATCAAGTTTCATCATGCAAGCGCCAATTCGACAAACACGGACAACGTAGGAATGTGAAAACTGACCCCTTGCCCCTCCCCGACAGCTCCCTGTCGGACCGGCCGCACCTGTAATGGTCCAATACATCCAACACCGAACCTGGCTCAATGACGCAGACGGATTCCCGCACATCCTTGCGACGCACGATGACGTACGGCGAGATCCCCGTGACGTCACGAAGGGCGAGCGCCAGCGCACCACCGAACGGATTCCTCTCCGGCAGGACAATGGCCACCGGGCGCCGCCCACCGGGTGCAAGGCCAAGGATTCGAAAGTGCTTCTGAAACAGAGGGACATAGCTGCGTAGCGGAAGGCTGAGTCGCCCTTCCGGGTTTGCGGTTGGCAGAACGCAGGGCACCCGGCGCTGCTCCCATGTCGACCAAGCACCTGAATCACGCAGACCGCCGAAAATTCGCGCTACTACCTCGAGTTGATTCTGTGACAGCGGACGGTCGACATAGAAAATATCCATTATCGGCCTCCGCGAGGGTCTTGTAGGCGATCTCGTTGGCCGCAGCGGGGTTGCGGCGGCGGTGATTTCTCTCGTTGTCACCGTACCCATTTCGGCGTGGTGTTTACTTGAGCAGCGTCAACGTATGGTTGCCTCGGTGGGGAACTTTCTTTGGGTGATCCGCGGACATGCGTTGCGGCCCGAGAATACCGCTTGCCCGCGGTGGCTGAGAAGATCCGTGGGCGAGATGCCCCTCGAACGCCCCGCGGGGATGGGCTGTGTAGTGTTAGGCGACCCAGTGCTCGGTCTATTCGCGGTAGTGGCCCAAATCCCTGAACATCCAAGCATCGAGCACGCCGGAAAAATCGGAACAGTTCGGTTTGACCTTCGTCAACAGGGCGTTTGACCGATGGGCGATGATGGATCGTAGTAACGGCTGATCGGGGCGCAAATCATGAGCCACGACATGGACTACGAGATGGCACTCCTGGCTCCGGGATCGGTCTTCCGCTTTCCGGCGGAGGTGCTGGATCGGCGCGACCTGAGCAAGGAGCAGAAGATCGAGATGCTGGGGCGCTGGGAATACGCCGCGAATGAAGACGCAGTGGCCGCACAGGAAGGCATGCAGTCGCAACGCCCGCTGATAGTGCGCCGCGTCATTCTCGCGCTCGAGCAACTCACAGGAGGGGATGAGGGATCCATCTCCCCGACCAAACAGGACAGGGACCAAAAGCCGTCCTCCCGGTGGGTGTTCGAGGTAGAGCAACCGCCAGTCTGCATCGTTATGCATTAATTCGGAAGAATGGCTCTTCCGACGCGCTGGCAAAGCCCAAGGAATACTCCACAGGCTGACGGCGAAGTTCGTGGGAGACAAGCGTGATCTCATGACATCGATCGTGGAAAAAGGCGGCGGCACCTTCAAAGGGGTTAAGCTTCTGCTGTGCGAGAATCCCTTACCGCCCCTGGATGAAGCCATTGCCGCCGCACGCGCCGAGCTGCCGCACAGCAACTACTACACCGAGCCGTACTCCGAACCGCTGCGACGGTACATCGCCGACGGCATCGGGGTCCCCGAGAAGCTGGTGCACATCAATGCGGGCTCGGAGCTGATCCTGCGCCAAGTCTTCGCACGCCTGGGCCGGCAAGTACATCTCCTCACGCCCACCTATCCGCTGTTTCCCGAGCTTGCCGGCCGCTTCACCGAAACCCGCCTGCTCCCCGAGAGGGACTTCGCTCTTGACCTCGCGGACCTCGAGATCCCACCGGGCACCACGCTGGCAGTCATCGTCAACCCCAACAATCCCAACGGCTCGACCTTCGACATGAGCCCCCTGCCCGGCCTGCTGCGCCACCATCGCAACACCTATTTCCTCGTCGACGAGGCTTTCATTGGCTTGGGCGGTCAAACCGTTGCCCATTGGGTGCCCGACCAGCGCAATCTGCTGGTCACCCGCACCTTATCCAAGGCCCACAGCCTGGCGGGATTCCGTGTTGGCTACGCTATCTTGCCCGAACATCTGGCCGACGACCTGAATGCGCACAATGACGCCTATCCCCTGGCCCGGCCGAGCCAGGCGGCGGCCCTGGCCACCCTGCAGCACGAAGACAAGATACGCACCCGGGTCGAGCAGCTGCGCGGCTGGACCGAGGATCTGGCGGCGGAATTTCGCACCCTGGGTATATGCACCTACCCGACGCAGACCTATTTCTTCCTGGCGGACTTCGCTCCCCACGAGGCGGCGGCCCTCGCGGGCGATCTCCGCGATCGTGGCATTCTGGTCAAGCCCCTGAACGACCCGGCGCTCGGCGCCGGCTTCATGCGCATTACCACAGCGCTGCCCGGGGACAACGCGCGTGTCGTCGCCGCGCTGCGCGAGCTCCTGTGAGCGTGCCGAAAACCGCACCTTTCGAGCAGCATCACCGCCGTTATGACGACTGGTTCGTGCGCCACCCGGCAGCGTACTGCGCCGAGCTGCTGGCGGTGCGCGCCCTGCTGCCCTGGCAGGGATTCGGCCTGTCCATCGGCGTGGGCACCGGGCGGTTCGCGGGCCCGCTCGGGGTGCAGGTCGGGATCGACCCCGCCCGCGCGGTCCTGGGCTACGCAACCAACCGCGGGATCACGGCGGTCCGGGGCGTCGGCGAGGCCCTGCCCTTTTGCAAAAGCACGTTCGATCACGCCCTGTGCGTGACCACCATCTGTTTCCTGGACGACGTGAGCGCGACGCTGCTCGAGACGCGCCGTGTTCTCAAGCCGCGCGGGGTGCTGGTAATCGGCTTCATCGATCGCACAAGCAGCCTTGGCCAAGGGTACACGGCCCATCAGGCGAAGGACGTGTTCTACCGGAACGCGACCCTCTTCTCCGCCGAAGAAATACGTCAGGCGCTCGCCGATGCGGGCTTTGTCAGACCGGTCTGGGTGCAGACGCTAGCAAGGTCCCTTGAGCAGACCGAGCGGACCGGCGAAATCGAACCGATACACGCGGGCTATGGGCAAAACGCTTTCGTCGTCGTCAGGACGCGCTGTCCCTGAAGCATTCCGGCCTGCCGCCGCAACGGGCGCCTCTCGACAATCCTGTTGCCACCCACGACCGCGAAGCGGTGGCTGCCGACGACATCCGTAAGAACGGGCTCCGTGGTCATTGACCTGGCTGAAACAGCGCGATCGTGCCAATCCCCGCCATCAGCAACACGAGCTGGCGCAGCGCGGCGGCTGGCCTGATTTCACGCTGCAATCCCGGGATGAGGTCGGTCGTTCCGATATAAATGAAACTGGCCGCGGAGACGGCCAGCACGTAAGGCACTATCCGGTGCATATAGCCCAGGGAATAATAGGCTGCCACCGCGCCCGGCAACGTGCTGAAGGACGAGATGCTATTCAGAACGAAAGCCCTGGTACGGTAATATCCGCTGTCAAGCAGGATTGCGAAGTCGCCCACTTCCTGCGGAACCTCGTGCGCGGTCACAGCCAGTGCAGCTGCGATGCCGAGCGAAGTCGACGTGAGGAAAGCAGCGGCGATCACGACGCCGTCGATGAGGTTGTGAAAGGCATCGCCGATCAGGATGAGGGAGCCCGTCGGAGCATGCACATTGGACTGGGCTTCGTGGCCATGCCGCCAGAGCAGGAATTTCTCCAGCACAAAAAACGCGACGATTCCCGCCAGAACGGTCGCGGACACCAGGCGCGCCGGAGCCAATTTCAGGCCCGCCGGCATCATGCCGAGGAATGCAGCGCCCAAGAGTGTTCCAGTGGCGTAACTGATGAGTCCGGGAACGAGGCCGCTGCGGACGGCTTCCGGAAAGAGCAGCAACATGGAGGCGGTGGCGACGGCGCCGATGCTCCCCATGATGCTGAACCCGATCACCCAGATCAGCATTCTTCTGACCCCCGGCCCCGGCACCCATCCGGCTTCCCGGTCTTAGCCGGTCAACCGACCGCGCCCACGGCTGTCGATGCCCCGCTGAATGACCTGACAAGCCCTTCGGGTGCCTGGTCAGACTGATCCCAGACCTCAGCGCGAGCCCTGCACTGGCGCGGTGCTCGCTGCAACGCAGTCCGCGTCATTGGCCGTTGCGCGCGAGAAAAACAAGGCTGGCCGCCAGCGCGGGCCACGCGCGGCAGCATTCAGACCGGGCCTGGTCAGGGAAATGCCGGTATGTGCGGCTCCGTGCCCGCAATCTCGGCGTCCGGATGGTGCTGTTTAACCAGGGTGTCTATCTCGACGATGCGGTCCTTCGGAATGTCCACCATCATCAGGAGCTCGCCCTTGTCGATGCTGTCGCTGTACTTTTTCAGCCGGGAACTGGGCAGGCCAATACCTACCATTGTCGACATGAGCGCGCCGAAGCCGGCGCCAGCCAGACCGAAGGCCAGAATCGCTGCTCCTCCCAGGGCGAACCCGGCGGGCGGGAAAGCGAGCACGACGATGCCGGCAATCATGCCGGTTACCCCGCCGGCGGCTGTGCCCCTTTCCAGGGCCGGAATGAGATCGCTCTGCTGCGCCAGAGTGGCTTCGGGAAGATCCTCCAGCGGGATCCCCGCGCGTGCGATCACGTGGATATGCTCTTCGCCGATCCGCGCGAGCAGCAATTTATTGTGAATCGCTCGCGCGGTCTCAACATCGGGTACGAGAAAGTACAACCTGCGCATCCTGCATCCCCATGTATCCGGGCCCGCCACTGTGCCAGCCGCGCCACTTGACACGATCGGCCGGAATCCGTATTCCCCTCGGACCCCTTACGCCGCTTATCTCGGAATTTGTCCCAAGCGCAGGTCAAGTGCATTGATCCCGATCATCGTTCCCGACCCGTATTCCGCGATCTGCCGATCAATTCGCCCGGTCGCTCGTGGCTGGCAGATGCTCCGGCATAGAAATCCCGCTGGAGCGGACACCGAGCGCCGCCGTCCAGGTTTCGGATCGACCGGCGCCCGGGCCTCCCGGGAACCGGCAGGCCCACCACTCCGCCGGCGAGCCTTTCGGGTAACGACCGGGGGCCGCGCCCGGCGGGCGCGGCCCCCTTAGTGCAAGGGTGTTAGCCTTACTTCACCTTCGTCAGGCGCAGGTAGGGGCGGATCTCGTCCCAGCCCTGCGGGAACATCTTCTTCGCATCCTCGTTGCTGATGCTCGGCGGGATGATGACCTTGCCGCCTTTCTCCCAGTCCGCCGGGGTGGCGACACTGTGCTTGTCGCCCAGTTGGAGCGCGTCGATGACGCGCAGGATCTCGTCGAAGTTGCGGCCCACGTTCATCGGGTAGGTCATCATCAGCCGGATCTTCTTCTTCGGGTCGATGATGAACACGGTGCGCACGGCGGCCGTGTCGCTTTCGCTCGGGTGGATCATCTCGTACAGCTGCGCCACCTTGTGATCCGGGTCCGCGACGATGGGGAACTCGAGCGTGGTGTGCTGGGTGTCGTTGACGTCCAGGATCCACTTCCGGTGCTCTTCGACGGTATCCGTCGACAGGCCCAGCGGCTTGGCATTGCGGGCCTCGAACTCCTTCGCGAGCTGCGCCGTGCGGCCCATCTCCGTGGTACAGACCGGCGTGAAGTCGGCCGGATGGCTGAAGAAGAAGCACCAGGAGCCGTCGATCCATTCGTGGAAGCGGATCTCGCCCTTGGTGGTCTCGATCTCGAAGTCGGGAGCGGTATCTCCGATGTGCAGGGTCATGGGAACCTCCTTGTAGGACAGCACAGTTGAAAGTCGCAGATCGCCCATTTACAGGTTAGCCGGAAACAGAAAAAAGGGGGCGGATTCATTTCCGCAGATCGCGGTGACCGACACCGGCTCAGGCAAGGTCACCCGGTGCCGCTACGATGCGCTCGGGCGCCGCATCGCGATCGTGCACGATGCGGATGGCAGCCAGCCGCGGGACACGGACTACGTCTGGTGCGGCAGCGGCGCCCTGCCCTGCCAGGCGCGGGGTGCCTCCGGCGATGTCGTGGCTACCTTCGAGCGAAAAGGGGACCAATTTATTTTCTCAGACAAGTCCTGTCTCCTGTATCTCCCGTCCCAAGGTAGACGCCAAAAATCCGCATGCCCAATCAAGCACTCCCAAACCAGAAGATGTATCTGTCCCCGTGTTTCGAAAGCAGTTGACCCCGCGTTGACCACTGGTCTATTCGAGAAGAACAACAAGTTACGCGTAGAGGTGTCTAACACGGCCCGACGAGCCGAAGCGCGTAACTTGTTGATTTGGTGGGCTGCCTGGGACTCGAACCCGGAACCAATGGCTTAAAAGGCCAAACCGGACCCTTTTATTATCAATTCGTTACGGATATTTCCCAGCAAATTCCGCGGATATCGAAGCAGTCTAACAACATGTTACCGCACCCGTATTGCAAAGGAATTTACGGCCCAACAGCCCAAGCATGTCCGGCGCCAGGATTGGGCTCGTCAGGCCGTTGACGACCACGCGACCATGTTCATGATGAGGCTCACCATCGTAGGCTTGTCTCCGGGAACGCCGGGCCCTTCACGAGGATGACGATATCGTCACTCAACCACAATCAGCCTCTGAACTACTCTTCGAGTAGACCCATGGTATAGAACCCTTCGTATCGACGATGAATGCGGATGCCTTGCGAGACTTGGTGAACGACGAACTCAAGCATATCCCGTTGGGAACCGCGGGAAGTCCGCAGAACGAACTTCGGATGGTTTACAACACCCTTCGGGTTGCCGAACTGGCAGACGACCAGACCCGACCACGCTCCACCTCCTTTGCAGAGGCGGTGGCGATGGTCCGGGAGTCCTTTCCCGGATTCCACCCCCACCTGCTCGATCCGAACTACTTCGATTGGGACGACTAGCCAGCCGCAGTTCACCGAGCGCCGCAAACTTCGAATACCAGGTCAATCCGCCCGCACCGCCTGTCTCGCTTGCAAAGAGGCCCGGGTGTTTCGGTTCAGCTGCCCGTCTTGCGGATGCCGTTGTCGGCCGGAAGCTTATAGCTCCACGTCTCGGTCAGTGTGCGTTTTCCGGTCTTGAGGAAGGCGCGCAGCCGCAGCGGCTTGTCCGGAGCGGCGGGGCGCGCCACGATGTCCAGCCGCCACTGGTGCAGCGGCGGGATGTACTGGACGTAGTGCTCGAGCACCTTGCCGCCGCTCTCTGCCGAGACCACGCCCATTACCTGGGCGTCCGGTGACAGCCCCTTGAGGCGTCCGCCGGCGAAGTCGACATTGATGTGGTAGGCCCCCTTGGGCGGATTTTTCTGGTGGTGCCTGTTCACCATGCCGACGCGGGTGGAGGCGGTGTGAGCGATCGTCTCACCGGCGATGTCCGGGCGCCCGAAGCTTAATGTGTAGCGAAACGTGAGGCGCTGGCCCGCAGCCGGTTCGTTACCAGGGCTCCAGAATGCGTCGACGTTATCATTGTTGTTGGAGTCACTCGGAATCTCCACCAGCACGACGTGCCCCTTGCCCCATTTTCCCTTCGGCTGCACCCAGAGGCTCGGCCGCTTGTCGTAACGGGAGGCCAAGGACTGGTACATGGAGAAGCGGGTTTCCCGCTGGAACAGCCCGAAGCCGGCCGGGTTCTGCGCGTTGAAATCGTACGTCTGCAGGTGCTGGGGATCGAGCAGAGGGCGCCAGAGCCACTCGCCAGTACCGTTGTGGATCAGCAGGCCGTCCGAATCGTGCACCTGTGTTCGCCAGTTCCCCGGTGGGCGCGGCGTGTTGGAGCCGTACAGGAACATGCTGGTCAGCGGGGCGATCCCCAGCAGCTTGATCTTCTGGCGCGTGAACAATACCGCCTTCACCTTCATCCGGGTCGGGCTCCCCGGATAGACGATGAACCGGTAAGCGCCGGTGAGACCTTTGCCCTGCATCAACGCGTAGATCTTCATGGCGTGCGCCTTGCGATCAGGCCGCACCAGCCAGTACTGCGTGAACCGCGGGAACTGTTCACCGGAGGGCAGACCGGTGTCGACCGCGATGCCGCGCGCGGAGGCTCCGAAAACCTGGCCCCGGGCAAGGCCCCGAAAGTAGGTCGCTCCGAGGAACACCAGGAACGACTGGCGGTTTGCGTCGCCCTTGCCGAACGGATAGCTGACCTGGAACCCGGCGTACCCGAGGTCCGCCGGGACCTTGTGCTTGAACTGCACGCTCGGGTAGCTGAACGCCCCTTTTCGATACGGCACCGGATGCACACCCGACCGGTTCACCACGTGCAGTCTGACCACGTGATGATAGATGTAGCCTGCGAAGATGGGACCGACCCGGAAGCGCATGCGGTCCCCGTTCCAGATCCAACCGCCGGGTTTGAGGTGGATCTGCTCATAGCGTGAGTAGCTGAGCTTTTGCATGAAACCGGGCACCGAGGCTGGCTTGCTCCAGGGCTTCGACGCCAGCCGCTTCGCCCTGGCGACTACGCTCGCGAAACCGAAGCGCCTGGCCAGTCGGCTCTTCGCCGGCACCGGCCCGGCAAAGAAGAGCAGTGCCAACAGGGTGGCGCAGGCACTGAGCCGGCGCAGGTTGCTCGCAGTCAATCGCACTTCCCCACCGGGCGCATCCGACCCGGGTGGTCGGCCAGTGCCACAGGCTCGCACATCACCAAGACTGATGCTCCGCAATCAACGTGAGTAATGGTCGCCTCGACGCGCCGCAGCCGAATTAGCGTCCGTAGCGCCGTTTTCGGCCCTGGTAGCTGCGGATGCAGCGCAGGAAGTCGATGCGGCGGAACTCGGGCCAGAGGACGTCGGTGAAGTAGTACTCGCTGTAGGCCGATTGCCACAGGCAGAAGCCCGACAGGCGCTGCTCGCCGCTGGTGCGGATGATGAAGTCCGGGTCCGGCACCCCGGCCGTGTACAGGTTGCGGCTGATCGCGTCCACGCTCAGCCGCTCGCGCGCCTGCGCGAACGAGCCGCCGCCCTCGGCTACCTGCTCGAGGTGCTTGCGCGCGGCGTCCACGATCTCCTCGCGGCCGTCGTAGGCCATCGCGATGTTGATCGTCATGCCGTCGTTGCCGGCGGTCTGGCTCTCGAGCTGGTCGATGGTCGCGACCACTTCCGCCGGCAGCCGGTCGCGCCGGCCGATGGCCCGGATGCGTACCCCGTGCGAGCGCAGCCGCGGGTCCTTCAGGATGGTCGGACCGCGCTTGACGAACAGGTCCATCAGGTACTCGACCTCCTGCGGCGGGCGCGAGAAGTTGTCGTTGCTGAACACGAACAGGGTCACGTGCCGGATGCCGGTCTGCGCGCACCAGTCCAGCACCTCGATCAGCCGGTCCACGCCGAAGTG
>Ga0209918_1000126_pt1 | contig 57174 bp, 57 predicted proteins | sample SalPonD_shore_MG_FD_185712 | JGI IMG/M metagenome (GOLD analysis project Ga0209918, IMG submission 185712) | Salt pond soil microbial communities from South San Francisco under conditions of wetland restoration - Salt Pond MetaG... | ecosystem: Environmental > Aquatic > Marine > Intertidal zone... | reverse complement strand
CCCCATTTTCGTGCGCTATCGCCCCTCGCCGCGGAGTCCGCTGGCGAAGCGCAGACCCAGCAGGAACAGGCCCACCCCGGCCGTCGGGAACAGCCATCCAGGTCCGATTCTGTGGAGCAATGCGGCGGACACCGTCACACCGGCCGACTGTCCGAGGAAGAGCGCGGCCGCGAACACGGACACCGCGGTTCCGCGATGTTCCGGGGTCATTTGCGTGGCATTGGTCTGCAGGGTGTTGTGAATCATGTAATAGCCAAGGCCCAGGCCGAAGCTGGCAGGGATGCCCCACAACCACGACGGACCCAGGCCCAGAGCGACCAGCGACAGCGCCGCCACGCCGGTGCCGGCGAGGCTCAGACCGGTTTCGCCCAGGACTGCCACCAACCGGCGGGCCTGCGTCGTATAGAAGAATCCGCCGAGTGCAAACAGGGCCACGGTGGCGCCGGCCACCGCCAGGGACACGCCGAAAAAGCGGTTCAGGTAATACGGGATCATGGCCAGCGAGCCGAACACCAGCGTCCCTTCGATGAACACGGTGACCAGCACCCGACGGGCCCACGGCGTTCCCAGCACGGCGCCGATCCTGGAGCCGATGGCCAGGCTCCCGGTTCCCGGCGACATGCGAGCGTGGATGGCAGCGTGACCGCGCAGTTTCACCCACATGACCGCGCCGACGGCGAGGTAGATCCCGGCAAGCATGGCGAAGGCCCAGCGCCAGCCCAGCGTGTCCGCCACTCCGCCGCCCAGCAGCTGACCGCCCCCGAGGCCCAGGATGCCGCCCGACATCATGCGGGCGATGGACGACTGTCGCTGACGGTACGCAACGGCATCGCCCATCCAGGCGAGGCCGAGCGGGATGATCGCGGCGGTCGTTCCTCCGGTAACGGCACGCAGCGCGACCAGCCAGGCAAACGTGGGCGCAAGGGCCGTGGCCAGGCTCCACACGGCACAGGCCAGCGTTGCGAGGGTGATGACGCGATGTTTGCCGTAGCGGTCGCCCAGGGGCCCGAGTACGAGCTGCATCACGCCGTAGGCCATGGCGAAAGCGGTGATCACGTAGGCCGTTTCCGAAGCCGGGCGATCGAATGCCCGGATCAATGCCGGAAGCAGCCCGTCGCAGACACGCGCCGAGGCCATGCTGGCGAACCCGGCCGCGGCGAGCAGGGCAATGGTCCATTGCCGGGGCGCAGCGTTATCGGTCATTCCCGGATCTGCGCCCGTCGGCAAGCGATCGTGAACATCAGGGGACGGACCGCCACCCTCGGTCGGTCGCGCCGCCCTGCTCGATTTCCAGCACGATCTTGCCTGCGTACTGCTTCTCGAGGAATGCCCGTTGCGCATCGGCGATCCGCTCCAGCGGAAAGGTCTGCGCCACGAGCGGCTTGATGGCGCCACGCTCGATCAGTGCGACGAGGTTGGCGAACACGCCCTCGTCGAGGGCCGTACCGCCGAACAGGCTCAGGTCCTTGAGGTACAGCGTCCGCAGGTCGAGCTCCACGATCGGCCCGGCCACCGCCCCGGAGGCCGCGTAGCGCCCACCGGGCCGCAGCACGTCCAGCAGCGTCGGCCATCCCGGCCCGCCGACCACGTCCACCACCACATCGACACTGTCGGCACCGAGGGCCTCGAGCGGACCTTGCGCGCGGTCGACGATCCGGTCCGGCCCAAGGTCCGCGACCGCGTCCCTCTTCGCCGCGCTGGTCACGGCGATGACCCGGGCACCGCGAGCGCGCGCCAGCTGGATCGCGGCCGAGCCGACGCCGCCGGACGCACCGGTCACCAGCACGCGGTCACGCGGCTCCACGCGGGCGCGGGTCAGCAGATTCTCGGCGGTGGAATACGAGCAGGGGAACGAGGCCAGCTCGACATCGCACAGCGGGCTGTCGACCCGGTACGCATGTCGCGCGGCCACGGCCGTGTACTCCGCGAAGCCGCCATCCACCTCCGAGCCCAGGTACCAGGGATGATCCAGGCGGCACCCGTGTGCTTCGCGCAGGCACGGCTCGATCAGGACACGCTCGCCGACCCGGTCGGCATCCACGCCCTCGCCCACGGTGACGATCCGGCCGCAGACATCGATTCCCTGGATGCGCGGGAACGTGTACGCCGTGCCGTCCCAGCCGGCATCTTCGCTGGTGCCGCTCTTCGAGTACCACGCCGTGCGCATGTTGATGTCGGTGTTGTTGACTCCGGCCGCCCCGACGCGGACCAGGACTTCACCGTGCCCCGGTCGCGGGACCGGCAAATCGCTGCGCGGTTCCAGCTTGTCGAGATCACCGTGGCCCGTCAGCCACACCCCGCGCATCGTTTCGGCCTGGCCCGTCATGCAGCTACCCCCTCGCTCCTCGAATGATTGGGCGCGGAGCCGAATGTCATCCGAGCGCGCAGCCGAATATTTGGGGTCAGAGTGATATCGCCGGCGGTCACGGAATCTGGAGAATGGCCCCCTGACCCCAATTACGCCTTCGCAGCGCGGCGAACCCTCGTCAGCCCCACGCCCGATCAATCCGCCCGGCTCCAATTCCCCCGATCCACCAACCGAACGGGCCGTTTCCCGTAGACCGGTCGTGCCCTGCATTGGTCGCCTTGATGTAACTCTGCTATAGACAGAACGTACGAAATAACAACAAGTGGCGCCGACACCGCGGCAGTGCCGATTACCGAAAGGGCCGCAGCATGGCTTGCGTCATACCGAGAACAAGAATAGTCAAGTGCCTGCCGATCGTCTTCTTCATCGCCCTGTCGTTGACCGCCTGCGGTGGTGGCGGCGGTGCCGGTGGCGACAACGGGACCAGCAGGAATACTCACCCCCCCGTTACCATGCGCTATGCCTTTGTCGTCAACGAACCCGATGGGGTGTCGAGCTACGCCGTAGACAATAACACCGGTCTTCTTCACTACGTCGGTGCAACCGCGATCGACGGTGCAATATCGTTGGCCGTACATCCCAGCGGGAAATTTCTCTATGTAGTAAGAATTATCAAGCCCCAGATGGTGGTTTCTCCATACATGATCGAATCCAACGGCCATCTCACCGCGTTGAGTCCGGCGACGGTGTCCACGGGTCAATACCCGGTATCGATCAGCGTCGATCCGTCCGGACGATTTGCCTACGTACCGAATCGGCTCGATGACACGATCTCTCAGTATGCGGTACGCCCGGATGGCAGCCTGACGCCGATGTCGCCGTCCACGGTGGCGGTTCCGGCCGGCTCGCAGCCGGCCTACGTGGCAATGGACCCCCTGGGCCAATCCGCCTATTTGGTCGGGATCACCTCGAACACCGTCTCCCAATTTTCCATTGGCACCGATGGAGGCCTGATTCCCTTGAGCCCGTCGGAAGTGGCGGCGACGGGGACCGTTCATCCGTCCGCCGTTGTCGATCCTTCGGGGCAATATCTGTACGTGTCAAACCGACATTCCATCGACGATACAAGTTCTCTATTGCAATACAGGATCGGCGTCGACGGCACGCTGAGCGCCATGGCGCCGCCGGAGCTGTTACTGAACACCATTGCTTCCGGTCTCGATGCCAAGTCCTTGACGGTCGACCCGTCGGGGCACTACCTCTATTCCGAGTACGTGCTGAACGAGGTGTTGCAGTTCGCGATCGGCGCTGACGGCGCCCTGAGTGCGCTGCCTCCTCCACTGCCATCCGGGGTAGCGGGTTCAAGGCCGTTTTACACCTATGCAGACCAATCCGGCCGCTATGTCTATGTGTCCAATGCCGATACGTTTTTCACGAAGGGCTCCATCTCGAAATTCGCGATTGGCGCCAATGGCCAGTTGTCTAACCGAGCGACGATACCGACCAGGGCGATTGTCGAGAGCATTGCACCCACGCCATTCGCGATGAGCAAGGGTACGCCTGCTCGGGCGGTTGCCAAATATGCCTACACGGCCGATCGCATCAGTGGCACCATTTCGCAATATTCCATCGCCGCCGACGGCGGCCTTGCGCCCATCTCTCCTGCACAGGTTCCGGCCGGAGCGAATCCCCTGTCCATTGCCGTAGACCCCTCCGGCCGGTACGCCTACGCGGCCAACAGCACTGTAGACACGGTGCTCCAGTATGCGGTCGGGGCCGACGGCCACCTCACCGCCCTGACTCCGCAGTCCGTCGCCAGTGGGAACTATCCCCGTTTCGTCGCCGTGTATCCGACGGGCCAGTATGTCTACGTGGTGAACGAGCTCAGTAACGACGTTTCGCAATATTCGATCGGCGGCGATGGCAGTCTCACCCCCATGAGCATCGCAACCGTGTCGACCGGGATGGCCCCACAGGCGATCACCATCGATCCGACCGGGCGCTTCGCTTACGTGGCGAACGGTGATGATGACACCGTGTCGCAATTCGATATCCACGTGAGTAATGGCCTGACGGCCATGACGACGCCAACGGTGCCTGCCGGGTCGTTTCCCAGCTCCGTCGCAGTGGATCCATCGGCGAGGTTCGCCTACGTGACCAACTGGAGCGACAACACCATCTCGCAATACACCATCGGGGACGACGGCAGCCTGACGGTCATGACGACAGCGACCGTTGCCGCCGGAAGCGGCCCGGTGGCGGTGGCAATCGCAGCTTCCGGAGCTTACGCCTATGCGGCGAACCGAGGAGGAACCGTTTCCCAATACCGCATCAATACCGATGGGAGCCTGACACCCATGACCCCGGCGGAGGTTACGGCCGGGGCCGATCCATTTGCGATATCCGTGGATGCTTCCGGTCGATTTGTCTACGTGGCGAATTACACTGACAATACGGTTTCGCAGTACCGCATCGGGGATCAAGGCCGGCTGACGCCGTTGAACACGCAAACGGTCGCGACCGGCAGCAGCAGCAGGCCGTCCTCCATTGCCACGATCGGCGCCTGGGAGTAGATCCGGCAGATGGTTGGAGGTATGTCCAGCTGCGAGTAGACGCAGCGTGTGGTGCAAGCTGCCACCGCGCCCTCACGACCCTCAGCGTCGTCCGCATTGTCGCCCCGCCCCACCGTTCCATGTCGGTGACATCACGCAGTTGCAATGCCATCCTGGGATACCTGAGGCTGGAGTCGCATTCCCATTGGGCGGACCATGCACTTTCGACTCTGATTCGATTTGCTCCAGGTCGCTACCGTTCCCATGACTTCCATCGTCATTTTTTCGGACCCACACATGGTGCCCGATGGCACGACCATCGCCGGCATCGATCCCGCAGCGCGCCTGGCGGCGGGCATCGACCATGTGAATCATTGGCACGGGGACGCGGACCGGGTCGTGGTGCTGGGCGACCTGGCCCACGAGGGCGATCCGGCCAGCTATGAGCGGATTGCCGGGTTGCTCGACCGGCTCGTGGCGCCGGTCAGCATCGTCCCCGGCAATCACGACGACCGCGAAGAGCTGCGGGCGGCGTTCCCCGACGCGCCCGTGGACGAATCCGGTTTCCTGCAACAGGTCATCGATGTCCCCGAGACGCGCCTGATCCTGCTCGATACGCTGCATCCGGGCCCCGGCGAGCGGAACACGACGCATGGCGGACGCCTGTGCGCAGCGCGCATGGCCTGGCTCGAGACCAGGCTGGCCGAGAGCCACGCGGCCGGCCAGCCGGTGCAGATCCTGATGCACCACCCGCCGCACCCCACGGGGTTCGCGAACATGGACGCGATCATGCTCGAGAACGGGCCGGCATTTCACGACCTGCTGGCGCGCTACCCCGTGGTCCGGCACATCGCCTGCGGGCACGTGCACCGCACCATCAGCGGCGGTCACCGGGGCATCGCCTTCACGGTATTCAAGAGCACGGCACATCAGCAGCCGGGGATCTTCGATGACGACGATTCCTCGCTGTCGGTGGACGAGCCGGCGGCGTACGGCCTGCTGCAGATCCGTCCGGACGGTGTGACGATCCACACCGAGGACTTCGAACTCGCGGAGGCACGGCTTGTGCGCATTGCAGCGGACGCCGAACGATAATCGCGGCCGGAGATGATCCGCACGAACGGCCGACCGAGGGCACGCACGGCCTGATTGTGCTTCCGGGCCTGCGCCCGCATGCGGTCGTGGCAGGCGCGCGACCGGGCGCACTCATGCCGGCATCGGGGGCCGGGATCGGGCGGGCATCATCGACGGTGTCACGCTCCGCGAAGGCGACGTCGGGCGAGAAACAGGCCGTGCGCTGTCGCCGGCGGTTCCTGGCCAGGAAGCAGCGCCCCGCACCGCGCAGCCCGGCCAGCGTCTTCGTGCGCAGTCGCGCCGGGGCCGGGCCGTGCGCGCGGGGAGGCGGCTCCATTGACTCGGCTTGACTGACCTCCGATACTCATGTTTCGTTTTTAGACTGATCGATCTAGTTCTACGGATACGCCGGAATCGTGGCTTGCTGCCGCACACGGCGACAGACCGGCAGGTTCCGGGAGGATCTCGAGAGGCTGCCGCACGCGGCCGCGCTGCCCGAACCGCGCGCGGCGCGGCGGTCGAAGCCCGAGATCGCCATGCCGATGGAGAAGGACGAATGACGTACGCGGACCACGGCGAAGCGTATTCCGATGCCTATGTGCGGGAAATTCTCGGGTCGGTCAGGACCATCGCGATGGTGGGCGCCAGCGCGGACCAGACCAAGCCCAGCTACGGTGTACTGCAGGTCCTGATCGAAGCCGGTTACGAGATGATCCCGGTCAATCCGCGACCCGGCCTGACCGAGATCCTCGGACTGAAGGTGTACCCCTCCCTGAGATCCATCGATCGACCGGTCGACATGGTGGACGTGTTCCGGCCGTCGGCAGAGCTCGCCGGAATCGCGAGCGAGGCGGCGGAAATCGGCGCCAGGGTGCTCTGGGCCCAGCTCGGTATCCACGATGACGAGGCGGCACGCATTGCCGAGGAAGGCGGCCTGGCCGTGGTGATGGACCGCTGCCCGAAGATCGAGCTGGCCCGCTCGTCCCGAAACGCGACCCCGAACCGCGAGATCCAACCGTGACGCGGCAGGCCACCGGGGGCGTCACGGGCCGCCTCGCACCGACGCCGGAGGCACGTACCGTTCGCCCCTGTCCCGGCCGACCCATTCTTCAGACCAAGAGACATCGCCATGCAGTCCCAACAGCCCGCCGAGTCCGATAGCATCCTTCTGCACGAGCAGAACAACGAGGGCATTCTGCGCCTGACAATGAATGACGTCGCGCGCCGGAACGCCCTCTCCGACCGCATGCTGGCCCAGCTGCGACAGTCACTGGATCAGGCGGCATCGGATCCATCGGTCCGGGTCATCGTGCTCGCGGCCAACGGCAACGCATTCTGTGCCGGCCACGACCTCAAGGAGATGACGCGGGCGCGACAGGCGCCGGATCGCGGCCGGGCCTATTTCACCGAGCTCATGGCCACCTGCTCCGGGGTGATGCAGGCCATCGTCAACAATCCCAAACCCGTGATCGCGGAGGTCGCTGGCGTTGCGACGGCGGCCGGCTGTCAACTCGTTGCCAGTTGTGATCTCGCCTACGCATCCCCCGCCGCCCGCCTCGCGACGCCCGGCGTGCATATCGGACTGTTCTGCTCGACGCCGATGGTCGCTCTCTCGCGCAATGTCGAGAACAAGTTCGCCATGGAGATGCTCCTGACCGGGGATCTCACCGAGGCCGAGCGGGCCGCGGAGATCGGGCTGGTCAACCGGGTCGTCCCGGACGACGAGCTGACCGAATACACCACCGGCATCGCGCGGAAGATCGCCGCGAAGTCCAGCATGACCCTCGCGACGGGCAAGCAGGCGTATTACCGCCAGCGCGAGATGCCGCTGGCCGAGGCCTACGAATACGCGTCGAACGTCATGGTCGAAAACATGCTCAAGCGTGACGCCGAGGAAGGGATCAACGCCTTCATCGAGAAGCGTTCGCCGAACTGGACGGACCAGTAAACCAAGAACGGACGATCGATACGATGCCGAATCCATTCAATACCGATCTCGATCGCAATCCGGGCAATTTCCAGCCACTTACCCCCCTCACGTTCCTGGAGCGCGCGGCCAGCGTCATGCCGGAACATGTGGCCATCATCCACGGGGCACTGCGCTACACGTACGCGGAGTTCTACCGCCGATCCCGCCAACTCGGGTCGGCGCTCTCCCGCCAGGGCATGGGTCGGGGTGACACGGTTTCGGCATTGCTGCCGAACGTCCCGCCAATGCTGGAAGCACACCACGGCGTCCCGATGTGCGGCGCGGTCCTGCATGCAATCAACACGAGACTGGATGCCAGGACCATTGCGTTCCAGCTCGACCATGCAGGATCGAAGATCCTGATCGTCGACCGCGAGCTCATGCCATTGGCCCGTGAGGCGCTGGCGCTGACCGAGGGCGACCCGTTCCTGGTCGTCTACAACGACCCGCAATCTTCCGGTGGAGGGCAGGGATCATCGGACGAGGTCGACTACGAGTGGTTCCTGGCACAGGGCGATCCCGACTACGAATGGCTGATGCCCGAGGACGAGTGGGACGCGATCTCGATCGGCTATACCTCCGGGACCACCGGCAATCCCAAGGGGGTGGTGTCCCATCATCGGGGAGCCTATCTGCTCGCGCAGGGCAACGCCCTGATCGGCAACATGCCGAGATACGCCACGTATCTCTGGACATTGCCGATGTTCCATTGCAACGGATGGTGCTTTCCATGGACGATGTCGGTGCTGTTCGGCACGCACGTCTGTCTCCGCCAGGTGCGCTCCGGGCCGATCTGGGAAGCCCTCGCCGAACATGGGGTCACGCACCTGTGCGGTGCGCCCCCCGTGATGTCGCTGCTGGTCTCGGCGGAGCCCGAGGTCAGGCGCGCGCTCGATCACACCGTGGAATTCTTTACCGCCGCTGCCCCGCCACCGGAAAGGGTGCTGGCCGAGATGGAAACGGCCGGGTTCAACGTCACGCAGCTGTACGGCCTGACCGAGACCTATGGCCCGGCCGTCGTCAACGAATGGCATACCGAGTGGGATGCGCTCGACCAGCAGGCTCGCACCGCCCGGAAGGCGCGACAGGGCGTACGCTATCTACCGCTCGAGCGGCTCGAGGTGATGGATCCCGTGACCATGGAGCCCGTACCGCACGACGGCGAAACGCTCGGCGAGGTCATGTTCCGCGGCAACGTCGTGATGAAGGGGTATTTCCGCAATCGCAAAGCGACCGAGGAGGCCTTCTCCGGTGGCTGGTTCCACTCGGGCGACCTCGGCGTCGTGCACCCGGATGGCTATATCCAGCTCAAGGATCGCTCCAAGGACATCATCATCTCGGGCGGTGAGAACATCTCGTCGATCGAGATCGAAGACGCCTTGTACAAGCACCCGTCAGTGGCCATCGCCGCCGTCGTGGCCATGCCGCATGACAAATGGGGCGAGACGCCCTGCGCCTTCATCGAGCTGGTCGAGGGCCAAGCGGTCTCGGAAGACGAGCTCGAGCAGCACTGCCGGTGCCATCTCGCGGCGTACAAGATCCCGCGTCGGTTCGTGTTCGAGGCGGTCCCGCGAACGGCTACCGGCAAGATCCAGAAGAACGAGCTCCGCAAGCGCGTGAACGGCTAGGGAAGGTCATGCAGGAACCGAGGACGGGGCGACCGCAACCCGGACCCCTTCGCCCCGGGCCAGATGCGCCCGGCTCACCGGACGGTCATCCAGGTGGATTTCCACCGTGCCTTCCGATTCCGTGAGCCGTGGTATCCGATCCCACTCGATTCCCGGCCTGATTGATTGAATGAGCCCCCCCTGGAAGGGCTTGTTCCAGGCAGTCTCCCCCGTCAAACTGGTTATACTGATCATTATATTTTGGAGGCGCTGATGCGTCCCTCGAAACGTGACGCGGTCCTGGATACCGCCGAGCGCCTCTTCTACAACGAGGGTTTCCACGCCACCGGCATCGATCGCCTGGCATCCGAGGCGGGCGTCGTCCGCATGACGCTGTACAACCACTTTGCTTCCAAGGATGCCCTGGTCGAGGCCGTGCTCGAGCGCCGCTACGCCCGGTACATGGACGACCTGCGCGACGCCGTGGCTCACTGCGGACAGGGTGGCGCCATTCCGGCGCTGGCCGAGCGGCACTGCGGCTGGCTGCGCGAACGCTCGACGCATGGATGCATCGTCATCAAGGCCATCGGCGAGTTCGAGAAGCACAACCCCGCCATCGCCGCGCTCGGTCGCCGGCTGAAGCGCAGGTTGCTGACCCTGATTGCCGAAGCGGTCGAGCACGACACGGGCATGGACGACACCGACACGAGCGAGCGGATCCTGATGATTCTCGAGGGCGCCAACGCGCTGGTGCCCGTTCTCGGTTCCGCCCGCGCGATTCGACACGTGCACGCACTGCTCGCCGATTTCCGTCACACCCAACCCGCGATGGAAGCTTGAGACCGCTCGCCACCACCGGTTTCGCCCTGCTCGGTGCCTGCCTGATTGCCATCAGCTACGGCCTGGCACGTTTTGCGTTCGGCCTGTTCGTTCCGCCAATCCGTTCCGAGCTGGCCCTGGGCCCGGACATCATCGGGATCATCGGCGCGATCCCCTTCGGCAGTTTCGTCCTCGCAACCCTGTTGGCACCGATGACCGCATCTCGGCTCGGTGCCCGCAATGCGGCCATTCTTTCCGGCGGTTTCGGCGTTGCCGGACTCGCACTGATGAGCCAGGCCGTGAACGCGGTGTCGCTCGGCGTGGGCGTCTTCGCCTGCGGTATCTGCACCGGCCTGATGATGCCGGCGCTCACCTCGGGCATGCAGGCCGCCGTCAAGCGTTCGATGCACGGCAGGGTAACCGCCGTGATGAACGCCGGAACCAGCATCGGCGTGGCCGTCGCCGTGCCGGCCACGCTGTTCCTCGCCGGCGCATGGCGCTTCGCATACCTGTCGTTCGCGGTCCTGGCGGGCATCGGGGTCCTCGCGGCCTGGTACTTCATCCCCTCGGTATCACGGGTCGAGCCGGTCCATGCCGAACCGCCACCCCCCATCGGCATCATCCGTTGGACACAGCTCTTGCGGCTGTCGCTGTTCGCGTTCGCCATGGGGTTCATCGCGTCGGGTTACTGGATCTTCGCGCCGGACCTGGTAGTCAACCTCAGCTCCCTGCCCGCCGACCAGACCGGATGGCTCTGGCTGGCGGTCGGCATCGCCGGCCTGTCCGGCGCGGTGATCAGTGACCTCAGCGACCGCAATGGCCCGGCCATCATGCATGCACTCGCCCTGGTGACGCTGTCGGCCAGCCTTGCACTGCTCGCGGCCAGCCCCGGCCAGTTGTTCCTGGCCATCGTCTCGGCCATTGTGTTCGGCGTCGCCTACATGAGCCTGAGCGGCCTCTACCTGCTCACCGGTATCCACCTTCTGCCGGGCAGGCCGTCCGTGGGCCCCGTGCTGCCTTTCCTCGCCATTGCGATCGGGCAGGCTGCGGGATCACCGGCGATCGGCCTGGCCATCAAGCATCTCGGTTATGGACATGCGTTCGCCCTCTTTTCGACCATCGGGCTGTTCGTCGCAACACTATCGCCGCTGTATCCTAGGCACTTCGACCAGGAGAAAGGAGATTCGGAGTCCACCTCCTGACATTGCAGGCTGCTGGCGTGGTCCGGGCTGTCCCGGACTTGCGCAAGTGGCGGGGCTGTGGCGCGTGGAGCCCGCGGCCCGCTGGACATTGCTCGACTCCGGACATTGTTTCGGGCTCAGAGCAAGAACCCACTGGGCGGCCCGTTTCGATTTGTCAGTCTGACCGCGAACTCCCGCGAAACAGCTGCCCGCAGACGCCGGCCCGTTCCGCCCTGCGGGGCAGCGGCAGCACTGGAGCGAGTCACATGAATGACGAGACCGGCTACACCCCACCACGCATCTGGACCTGGGACGACGAGAGCGGCGGCAAGTTCGCCAACATCAACCGGCCGATCGCCGGCCCAACCCACGAGCGGACGCTGCCGGTCGGGGAACATGCATTCCAGCTCTACTCGCTCGCCACGCCCAACGGCGTGAAGGTGACCGTCCTGTTCGAGGAATTGCTGGAGCTGGGACATTCGGATGCCGAGTACGATGCGTGGCCGATCAGTATCTCCGACGGCGACCAGTTCGCCAGCGGTTTCGTGGCAATCAATCCGAACTCCAAGATTCCGGCACTGGTGGACTACAGCGGATCGCAGCCGGTACGCGTATTCGAGTCCGGATCCATCCTGCTGCACCTCGCGGAGAAGTTTGGGGAGTTCCTGCCCGGGCCGGGTTCCACGCGCACGGAAACGCTCAACTGGCTCTTCTGGCAGATGGGGAGCGCGCCTTTCCTTGGTGGCGGGTTCGGCCATTTTTACGCGTATGCGCCCGAACCGATGAAGTACCCGATCGACCGCTACACCATGGAGGTCAAACGCCAGCTCGACGTACTCGATCGGCGGCTGGCGGAGACACGGTTTCTCGCCGGCGACGAGTACACGATCGCCGACATCGCCAACTGGCCGTGGTATGGGGCACTGGCCGCGGGCCGGCTCTACGACGCCGCCGAGTTCCTGCAGGCCGACGAATATCGGCATGTGCAGCGCTGGGCGGACGAAATCAACGCGCGCCCGGCGGTCAAACGGGGCCGAATGGTCAATCGTACCTGGGGCCCCCCCGAGAAGCAGCTACACGAGCGCCACGACGGGAGCGATTTCACGCAGCGAACTGAGGACAAGACAGACGGCGCGGACTGAGTGAAGGATTCGCGAATGGGGCCGAACTGCCGCACACAACCGGAATAGGGGGATTGGCCCTCCCCGGGTGTCCGTGGAAACGGGGCTGCCTAAGGCTGCAGCGCCGGCCGGAGGGCCTGCCCGTGTTTCGTCGGCGATCCCCTTTGCCGGTTATCTTGCGCGTTCGGTATCCGGGGTCTGTACCCCGTTCGCGTCTCCCGACCCTTTCCCCGGGACCGACGAGAATCGCGGGTATATCCCTTGTACTGTATGCGCTGACTTGAGCCCGAATCCAAGCAAGTTGCCTCGACCGGGAGCGAGCGGCATGGCCGATATTCCATCCCCCGAACTCCGCCACCGCATCATGGCCGGGTTCATCGGCAACGTCATCGAGTGGTACGACTTTGCCCTGTACGGCTACCTGGCCGGGATCATCGCGCCGGTGTTCTTTCCCCCGGGCAATCCCACCGCCGGGCTGATCGCAACCTACGGCATCTTTGCGGCGGGCTTCCTGATGCGACCGCTCGGCGCGGCGGTCTTCGGGTGGTTCGGGGACCGGTATGGGCGGGCCCGCACCATGCAGATCTCCGTGGTCATGATGGCCCTGCCGACCCTGCTCCTCGGCGTGTTGCCTTCCTACGCGCAGGCCGGGCTCCTGGCCCCGGCACTGCTCGTGCTGATCCGCCTGTTGCAGGGGACCTCGGTGGGCGGCGAGTTCTCCTCGTCCGCCACCTACCTGGTCGAGACCGCGCCACAGAACAAGCGCGGCCTGACCGGGAGCTGGGTCAACATCGGCTCGATGACGGGATCGCTGCTCGGGGTCGGCGCGGCCGCGCTGGTGACCAACGTGTTCGATGCCGCCACCCTGACGTCCTGGGCCTGGCGCCTGCCCTTTCTCGGCGGCGCGCTCCTGGGCGCGACCGCGATCTGGATCCGGCACGATCTGCACAATTCCGACCGGTTCCAGCAACACCACGAGCAGCGGGCAGAGACCTCGCCACTGCTGGAAGCCTTCACGACCAACCGCCACGAGACGCTGCTGGCGCTCGCCTTCGCGGCCAGCTATGGAACCTGCTTCTACATCGCTTTTGTCTACCTGCCCGAGTGGCTGGCCGGACAGGGGCTCATGACGCGGGGCACGGCCCTGCTGATCAACACGATCACGACGTTCCTGGTCATTCCGGCGATGCCGCTGACCGCGGCGGTCGGAGACCGATGGCTGCCCCGCCGGACGTGGATCGCGTTGGCGCTCCTGGTGCTCGCGGTGGCCGCGTGGCCACTCGACGAATGGATGCTCGCCTCGGGCGGATCCCTGGCCTCCGTCATCGTGACCCATGCGATCACCTTTACGCTGCTCGCGGTGCCGCTCGGCTCGGGCCCGGCGCTGTTCGTCGAGATGTTTCCCGAAGAGGACCGCCTGTCGGGCTACTCGGTGGCCTTCAATATCGGCCTGGGCGTGTTCGGCGGACTGACCCCGATGATCGCGACGAGCCTGATCGCGTGGACCCACGCCCCCACGGCCCTCGCCTTCTACCTGATGGGCGCGGCCGTGGTCGCCGTCGTTGCGCTCGGCCTGACGCCCGACCGCAGCCGCGCGCCCTTGCGCTGATCGGAGCAGCAGCGGACAGACCACGCCCGCGGCCGGTGTCCCGGACGCGGCGTTCGTCGCGGGGAGGGACCGCCATGGCCTCCCCGCCCCTTCGGCCGGCGCCCGGGGTTACGAGCCGATGGTCGCGCTCGTACCGGAATATCCGTCCTTGCCCGGTCCGCCGCGCTGCAGGTCGGGGTTCCCGTATCCGATACTGCCAATCTCTCCCGGCGCTCCCCCGGTGCCGCCACTGCCGTCCGGCCCCGGTGCGTAGGTATTACCACCAAGGATGGTGGGACTGGATGCCACGCCGTTGAGCGTGCCCTTGCAGATGGCGTAGCTGGAACCGCCCGCGCGGCCGCCGCGATCGCCGGCGCCACTGTTGTCGTTCGAAGTGCCGCCAGTACCCGGCACGCCACCCTGGCCGCCATGGCCACCGTCACCACCATCGACGCCGCCGACCGTGTTGAGTGCGTTGCCCTCGATGACGGGCGAGGCGGAGATCAGGTAGAGCGCATAGCTGCTGCCGCCGCCGTAACCGCCACCGCCGCGTCCCCCACACGAGACGAGTGCCGTAGCCAGGAACATCGGCGCGATGGTTCTGCGCAGGTATCGAGTATCCATCCGGGCCGCCCCCAGAGCCGATTCGTTCGGCCTGGCCTCGAATCCAGATAGCATGGTTCGCGATACGGACGGGGGCACGAACGCGACACTGCTCGACGGTGCACGCACCCAGGCGCTGGCTCGCTTCAAGCAGGGCGGCGTGCGCGTGCTGGTGGCCACGGACATCGCCGCGCGCGGGCCGGACATCGAACAGCTACCGCACGTCGTGGACGACCATCTGCCGCACGTGCCCGACGACGATGTCCACCGCTTCGGGCGTACCGGTCGTGCCGGTCGGCGCGGTCAGGCCGTCATTCGCTGAACCCGGCCCGGGCATACGTCGAGCCGACGGACCGCTGCGTCTTGCGGGTCTGCATGGCAGAAGACGAGCCCGGTGCGTTCGATTTCCACTCGCGGTGCCGCGGAATCCGCCCGGCGATATTCATGCCCGGCATTCCATTTCGTGCTACAACGCAACGTCCGTTCGGCCCGTCCGATCCGACGCGGCCGGGATCGTCCGCACGGCCACGCGCGCACGCCGCGCGGCTTCCCGTGGGCCGCTCTCTTCCTGCCGGGATTACCGCCATGCACACGACTTCCGCGACCGTCCTCGCCGGACTGATCGCCTGGACGCTGTTTCTCCTGCTCCTGATGGAGGGACTGCGCATCCGCTACCTTCTGAATGGCATCGTTACCGCCGATGCGCTCAGACCCGACAATTCGAACCTGCCACCGTTCATGCAACGCCTGTCGCGCGCCCATGCAAACTGCATCGAGACCTTTCCGATCGTCGGCGGCGTGCTCATCCTGGCGCTGCTCACGGGTCGGGCGGATGTCACCGATGGCCTGGCGCCGTGGCTGCTCGGGTTTCGCGTGCTCCAGTCCGGCATCCATCTGGCCTCGACGAACGTGCTCGCCGCCAATCTCCGCTTCCTGGCTTTCGTGGTGCAGATGGCGATCACGATCTACTGGCTGTGGGCACTGATCGGCTCGTAACCAGCCAGGGGCGATGGCGCTGTACACCGACCCCTCCTCCCATGCGCGCGCGATCACACCTGGGGCTCGTTCGTCTCGTCGGGTGTACCCGAACACGAACGACGCGCTCGATTCGCCGATCGCCACGCAGCCATCGGTGACCGGGCCGACGTCGGCCTCCGGCCGGCGCCACCGAACATCGACAACGGTACGCCAACAGGCGGACGTCCAGCGAGAGGATCCGGTCTGGCAACCCGGCGGCGCCGACCCGAACCTGGCTGGTCATCACACTGCACTCCACAGGTCCCTGACGATGTGCACGGACAGCGGTACAAGGAGACGCTGCGAAACAGGATGATTGCTACCGAGCTGGACGTGACCCGTGCCTGCTAACAGGCATCGATGCGGATCACAGCGACAGGTACTCGCCGAGCAGCATTATCGCGAACCACGCAACAATCGTCGCCCAAATGACCCACACACCATTGCCACTGCGCGCCTTCATGATCATCTTCTTGAGCATGATGCATTCTCCCGTCGGTGAAGCTGCTTGATTGAGTTATTCGTTGGTCGGCCGCAACCCCGGTTTCTGCCATTGTCCTGATAATTCCGGCGAGAGGAAGGATTAATTGCGGCCGGAATGGAATGTCCTCACTCGCGCCGCCCGGGCATCCGCCCTGCTTCCGCGTCGCTGACCTCAATCCCCCGCCGATTGCCGCGGGGGCAGCACGCGGTCCGCAAGCACCCGTCGCAGCACGAAACTGGAGTGCACACCCGACACACCCTTGATGCGGGTAATGTGCTGCAGCAGCAGGCGCTGGTAGTCGTCCATGTCCGCGGCGACGATGCGCAGCTGGTAGTCGGCCTCCTGGCCCGTGATCAGGAGCACCTCCTGCACTTCCGGCAGCGCGGCGATGCGCTCCTCGAAGTGGGCGAAGCGCTCGGGCGTGTGCTCATCCATCGAGATGTGGAGCAGTGCGGTCAGGCCGTATCCGAGGCGCCGTTCGTCCACGCGCGCGCGGTAACCGACGATGAGGCCCGCTTCCTCGAGGGCCCGCACGCGCCGCAGGCAGGGCGAGGGCGAGAGGCTGACCCGGCGGGCGAGCTCCTGGTTGGTGATACGCCCCTCGGACTGCAGCGTCTCCAGGATGGCGCGGTCGAACCGGTCCAGATGGTGCAGGGCGGTGGAATCGCTCATTGACGCAACATGTTGTCGTTCGTTGGAATAATTGTAGCAGACTATGCTTGTTTCTACGGAAACTCATGCACAATTCGCAATCGAATACCGGGCCGGACCGGGTAGAATTTGCGGACCGGATCGATTCCATCACCCTGCCGACAGGAAGCCCGCGGCCCGACAGGAAACCGACATGACCCGTTTCGACCATCGCAAGTACCGCCGCCCCGAACGCGTACCGGCCTTCGACCGCCACTGGCCGGACCGCGAGATCGAGCAAGCCCCGACCTGGCTCAGCGAGGACCTCCGCGACGGCAACCAGGCCCTGCTCGAGCCGATGAGCGTGGCGCAGAAGCAGCGGTTCTGGCGCCTGCTGGTCGACGTCGGGTTCAAGGAGGTGATGGTCGGCTTTCCATCCGCCAGCCGGCCCGACTACGACTTCGTGCGCTGGCTGATCGAGGAGGACCAGATCCCGGACGACGTGACGATCTCGGTGCTCGTGCAGTGCCGCGAGCACCTGATCGAGCGCACCTTCGATGCGCTGAAGGGCGTCAAGCGGGCGATCGTGCACCTGTACAACTCGACCTCGACCGTGCAGCGCGAGCGGGTGTTCGAGATGGATCGCGCCGGCATCGTGAACATCGCGGTCACGGGCGCGGAATCCGTCAAGCGCCACGCGGCGCGCTACCCGGAGGTGGACTGGACCTTCCAGTACAGCCCCGAGAGCTTCTCCAGCACCGAGATCGATTTCTCGATCGAGATCTGCGAGGCAGTGATGGACGTCTGGCAACCGACGCCGGACAACCGCTGCATCCTCAACCTGCCGAACACGGTGGAGGTCGCGGGACCGCACCACCACGCCGACCAGATCGAGTACTTCTGCCGGCACATCCGCGACCGCGACAGCGTGATCGTCTCGGTCCACACGCATCACGATCGCGGCGGCGCGGTCGCCGCGGCCGAGCTGGCCCTGCTCGCCGGCGCCGAACGGGTCGAGGGCACGCTGCTCGGCAACGGCGAGCGCACGGGCAACATGGACATCGTTACGCTCGGCATGAACCTCTACAGCCAGGGCATCGATCCCGGCCTGGACCTGTCGCGCCCGGACGAGATCGTGCGCGTGGTCGAGGAATGCACCGGCATCGCCCTGCACCCGCGTCATCCCTGGGTCGGCGAGCTGGTCTACACCGCCTTCTCCGGCAGCCACCAGGACGCCATCCGCAAATCGCTGCGCAGGCAGCGCGACGACGAGCACTGGCAGGTGGCCTACCTGCCGATCGACCCACGCGACATCGGCCGCGACTACCAGGCGGTGATCCGGGTCAACAGCCAGTCCGGCAAGGGCGGGATGGCCTTCCTGCTCGAGCGCGACTACGGCATCAGTCTGCCGCGCTGGATGATGCTCGAGCTCGCGCCGTACGTGCAGGCCGAGAGCGAGCGCTGCAGCGGCGAGCTCACGAGCGCCCGCGTCCGCGATCTCCTGTTCCGGCACTTCGAGCGCCGCGGGCCACTGACCCTGGTGGACTACAGCCTCGATCGCTCGGCCGGCGGCCAGTCCGTCTCGGCGACGGTCATGGACGGCGACCGGCGGCTGACGCTCAATGGTCGCGGCAACGGCGCCATGTCGGCGTTCATCAACGCCTGGGAGGCGCATTCCGGCGAGGAGGTCGCCGTCACGGACTACAGCGAGCACGCCCTGACGGAGGGCAGCGATGCCGACGCGATCGCCTTCGTCCAGCTGCGTGCCAACGAACGGCGTGTCTGCGCGGTGGCCGAGGACAGCGACACGGTCAGCGCCTCGCTGAAGGCCATCATCGGGGCGATCAACCTTGCGCGCGAGGCCGAGGAACAGGGCCTGCGCGACGGACTGACCGAACTGGCGGTATAGGCGCATCCTGTGCACCCCCGGGGACGGCCCTCACTTCGCCCGGGGCATTGCCCGACGGGCTCGGCATGGTGCTCGCGCGCTCTCCGCGCCTGGTGTCTTGTTCCCGTCACGGATACGGGATCGATCGCCAGCCGTTCCCGAGCGGCGACGGTGCTCGCACGGGCCCATGCCGGCTCGGTTGCAGCGGACGAGCACGCGCGTGCTGCTGCGCCGGCGCCTCGGCGGAACGCGGCCAGCCGCGAAGAGGGCGCATCCCGGCCGGGGCGCACCTGCACGTCTCTCCGAGTTCTCCCTTACACTCGGTGCCGTTATCGTCGCACGGCCGGTTCTCACCATGCTCCGAATCGAGGCACTCCAGCCCGATGGCCTGTCCCCCGTCACGCTCGACGTCGAGCGTGGCGAGTGCCTGGTCGTGCAGGGCCCTTCGGGCGGCGGCAAGACGCTGCTCCTGCGCGCGATCGCCGATCTCGATCCCTGCCCGGGCGAGGCGTTGCTCGACGGCGAGTCGCGCACCGCGATGGCAGGTCCGGAGTGGCGGCGGCGCGTGCGCTACGTCGCCGCGGACAGTGGCTGGTGGGCCGACCGGGTGGCCGCCCACTTCGCGGACTGGACAGCCCTGGTGCGGCAGCGCGGCACCCTGGGGTTGCCCGCCGAGAGCGGGGACTGGCCGGTCGCGCGCCTGTCCACGGGGGAACGACAGCGTCTGGCGCTACTGCGCGCCGTCGAGCACGAGCCGCGCGTGCTGCTGCTGGACGAGCCGACCTCGGGGCTGGATGCCGCCACCCGTGACCTGGCGGAGGCGTTGCTGGACACACTGCGTCGCAGTGGCGTCACGCTGGTCTGGGTCACGCACGACCCGGACCAGGCCGCGCGCGTCGCCACCCGACGCATGAAGCTGAACGAGGGGCAGCTGGAGGCCGCGTGAGCCAGTACATCCGGCTCGACAACCTGGACCTGGTGCTGGCCGCGATGCTGCTGCTGCTCAACGGCGGCCTGTCGGTCGCGCTTCGCCTGGGCCTCGAGCGTTCCCTGATCATCGCCACGCTGCGGATGGTGCTGCAGCTGGGGCTCGTCGCGTTCATCCTGCGCGCGCTGTTCGCCACGGTATCGCCCTGGCTCACGATCGGCGTCGCACTGGTGATGATGGCCTTCGCGGGGCGCGAGATCCTGGCGCGGCAGGAGCGGCCGCTCACGGGCTGGTGGTCCTGGGGCCTCGGCGTGAGCTGCATGGCCACGGCGGCGGGACTGGTCACCGTGTTCTCGCTGGCCACCCAGATCCAGCCGCATCCCTGGTACAACCCCCGCTTCGCGATCCCGCTGCTGGGGATGGTTCTCGGCAACACGATGACGGGCATCGCGCTCGGCCTCGACACCCTGACCGCGAGCGTCGTGAACGACGCGCGCGCGATCGAGGCACGGATCGCGCTGGGCCACCCGCGCCTGCAGGCCCTGCGCGCGCCGGCGCAACGGGCCGTGCGCAGCGCGCTGATGCCCACCATCAACACCATGGCGGCTGCCGGCATCGTCGCCCTGCCCGGCATGATGACCGGCCAGATCCTCGCCGGCGTGGACCCGATCGACGCCACCCGCTACCAGCTGCTGATCATGTTCCTGATTGCCGGCGGGACGGCGCTGGGGGCCTTTACCGCGGTCGTCGGCGGCGTGTTCCGTCTCACCGACCCGCGCCACCGTCTCCGACTGGATCGGCTGCGGGCGCACGGGCGTCGCGGACCCGCGTGAAAGCCGGGCGGCGCGCTGAGCCGCGCATCCCGTCAACGACCGAGGGGGAGGTACATGAACGAGCGTCACGACGACGTGATCGTCATCGGCGCCGGCATCATCGGCCTGGCCACGGCGCACGCGCTGGCGCAGGCCGGCGCGCGCGTGCGCGTGGTCGAGCGCCACCTGCCCGGCATGGGGCAGTCCACCCGCACGGGCGGCGGCATCCGCCTGTCGCACGGCTCGGCGATGAACATCGCGCTCACGCAAGCAAGCCTGCCGACATGGAGCCGCTTCGCCGAACGCTTCGGGGTCGATCCGGCTTACCGCGAGACCGGGCACCTGTTCCTGACGAACAATGCAGCACGCGCGGATGCGTTGAGGGCACAGGCCGAGTGGCAGGCGGGGAAAGGGGTCACGAGCCGAATCCTGTCGCACGCGGAAATCGGGGAACGCTGGCCGCAGCTGGACGGTACGACATTCACGACGGGCAGCCACTGCGCGACCGGGGGCCACCTCGATCAGCACCGCGTGATCCAGGGCTACGTGCGGGCAACCGAGACCGCCGGTGGCACGGTCGTGCCCGGCGCCCGCGTGCACGCCCTGATCGAGGACGGCGACCGCGTCACCGGTGTCATCACGTCCGCCGGCCGCTACCGCGCCGACACCGTCGTGAACGCCGCCGGTCCGGACGCCGGCCATATTGCGGCGCTGGCCGGGCTCGACATCCCGTTCGTCTCGCGGCGGCACGAGTTGCTCATCGTTCGCCCGACACAGGCCGTGCCCGACGACACGCCCTGGATGATCGATATCGACGCCCAGGTGCACCTGCGACCGGACGGGGACGGCCGTGCCTTGATCGGGGGGTTCCTGGGTCGGGACGAGCCGGCCGACCCAGTGGAATGGGATCGTACGCTCGCGCGTGCCTGGGCCGACCGCGTGCGCGCTGCGGCGGCGAGCTCGTTCGGGCTCGTGGAGGCGGACAGCCCGATCGTCGAGGGCTGGGCGGGCCTGTACCCAGGCACCCGTGACTACCAGCCGGTGATCGAGGTCTCGCGCCCGGGGCTCGTCACGGCCGCCGGGTTCTCGGGCACCGGAGTCATGCATGCCCCGGCGGTGGGCATGATCGTCCGCGACCTGGTTCGCGCCGGCTCGACGGATCTGCTGGAGCTGGGTCCCCTGTCCGCCGACCGCTTCGACGGCACGGAAGACATCGTCGAGCACACCGGTTTCTGAGAACTGTACGCGTGGCCGGACAGAACCTTGCCCGTGTCTACGACGGTTCGCGCATGACGGGGCTGGTTGCCACCGAGGCCGGGGAGCCTGCTGCGCCCAATTGACGGCCACGGCGCACGCCGAGCGTGATCAGGCTGGCGAGCGCCAGCAGTGCGCTGGCCACGAGCGTAACGGCACCGAACCCCAGGTGAGCGTAGGCCACCCCGAGCGCCAGCGGCCCGGCGAACACGGACAGGTAGGTAACGGTGCTGTGCAGCCCGAGGATGGCACCGCGGGCATCCGGCCGCCGCGCGGACAGCAGCAGCACGAGGATGTTCAACCCGATGTGATTGGCGAAACCCCAGACCACCGCGATCGCGATGGCCCCGCCCAGGCTGGCCGTGGCCGGCGACATCAGGAGATAGATGACCGCCAGGACGGCGAGCACCCCGGGGAAAACCCGTGCCGGACCCATGCGGTCCACCCGGCGCCCCAGCAGAGCGGCGAGACCGAAGCCTGCGCCATAGCCGAAAACGACCAGTCCGGCCCAGCTCGCGTTCACCCCGGTGGCCTGGCGTACGTGGTCGCCGAGGAAGGCATAGGTGCCGTAGAACGCGGTCATGTAGCACAGGCAAACCACGAGCAAGCGGGGCACACCAGGGATGCCGAGTGCGCGCGCGGGCGTGATCGCCGGTGCGGCTGCGGACGCCGGCGTCACACGCGGCAACCACAGGAGGCCCAGGGTGGCGCAGGCCGCCAGCGCGGCCAGCCCGACGTATGCCACGCGCCAGTCGAGCTGCTGTGTCAACAACGCCGAGATCGGTACGCCGGCCACGAGCGACAGCGCCCAGCCGTTGAGCACGCGCCCGAGCACGCGCGCGCCCTCGCCCGGCGCCGCGGCGGCGGTCGCGGTCGTGTAGATCGCCGGCAGCATCACGCCGGCGGCCATACCGGCCACCGCCTGGCACACGCCCAGCATCTGCCACGACTGCGCCGCTGCGCTGCCGAGCAGGGCCAGTGCCAGTGCAGCCGCGCTGGCAATGAGCATGGCGCGGGCGCCGAAGCGGTCGATCCGCCCCGCGAACAGGAAGGCGGAGACCGCAGTCGCCGCGCCGTAGGCCGAGATCACGCGGGCGACCGCGACCGGCGTCGTGTTCAGGGCGCGGGCCACGTCGGTCAGGATCGGGCTCAGGAGGAAGGAATTCGAGCCGATGACCATGATCCCGAGCACGAGCAGACCAGTGAGCAAGACCTTTGAATTGGATTCGATCATGGTTCATTTATCCCGTACACTTCTTGGTTGTACGGATTATTTGCCGAATCATATTCCCCGTACAGGGGGCTGACGCATGGTGGAGAAAGAAACGAATCAGGTTCGGACGGGGCCGGAAGGCGCCACCGCTCTCGATGCCATCGACCGAAGGATATTAAGGCAGCTCGCCGAAGATGCGACCCGACCCTACGCCGAACTTGGAAAGCTCGTGCACCTCTCCCCGCCCGCCGTACACGAGCGCGTGAAGCGCCTGCGGCGCGACGGCGTGATCGCCGCCACGGTGGCCCGCATCGACGGCCGCAAGATCGGCTGCCCGCTGCTCGCATTCATCCACGTCGACACCGAGGGCTGGGGTCTGACCGCGCCGGTGCTGGCGCTGCGCGAGTTCGCCGATGTCGAGGAGATCCACACAGCTACCGGCAACACCTGCCTGATCCTCAAGGTGCGCACCCGCGACACAGCCGGACTGGAGGATCTGCTGGAACGCATCTACGCAATCGAGGGCGTGCGCGGCACGCGCAGCTTTGTGGCGCTCAATACCTACCTGGAACGCGGCCCCCGCCCGGAGCAGGACTGATCGGACGAACCGCAGCCTTCGCCGCCGGCGTGGCGGCGGGAGATGCTGCCTACACCGTCACCCGCATGCCGTCCTCGGCGCAGGGCCATTCCACCGCATCGAGACGGCCGAGCATCTCGTCGCCGAGGTGATTGAGGATGACGCGCTCGGCGTTGAACTCGGACAGGCGCGGCGCGAGCGTGCCGTAGTCGAGGTGGTTCTTCGTCTGCGTCTCGAAGAAGTTGCACTCGCAGATCATCAGGTGTGCGCCCTCGGCGATACGCAAGAGCTCGTCCGTCCACGAGGTGTCGCCCGAGAAGCCGAGCGTGCGGCCGTCGACCTCGATGCGCAGGCCGTGCGACCGCGCCGCGTCGGAATGGATGACCGGGTATGGCGTGACGCGCAGCGGCCCGGTCTCGAGCGGCTGGCGCGACTCGTAGCACTCGAACCGCAGGTCCAGCTCGTCCATGGTGCCCGACGTCCCCGGGTAGAGCTGTTCCATGAGCGCGCGCGTGCGTTCGGGTCCACCCTGCGGCGTGACGACGGTGAGCGGGCGGCGGCGGCGGCGCTGCCGCGCGGCCTCGAGGAACAGGAACGGCAACCCACCGTAATGGTCACCATGGAAGTGCGTGACCAGGATCGCGTCGACGTCCTCGGTCGTGAGACCGTTGCGGTGCAGCGCGATCAGCGATGAGGCGCCGCAGTCGATGAGGAAACGGCACGACGGGGCGTTCACGAAGAAGCAGGTATTCAGCCTGCCACCGCTTCCGAACGCGTCACCGCAGCCCAGGAAGGTGAGCTCTGCCGGTCCGGCCATGCGTCGGCCTCCTCGCGTTCAGCCGATGTCGCAGCGAAAGGGACGCGCGGAGGCGGCGTTTCCGGCTCAGCTGAGCCAGCCGTGACGATCCTCGGCACGGCCGGACTGGATCGCGGTCAATGCCTCGCGCAGGCGATGCGTGTTCGGCCCGACGTTGCCGTCGCCGACGGTCAGCGTCTCGCCCCGGTGGATCATCGTGCCGACGCCCGCCAGCACGGCGGCGGTGCCCGACAGCGCCGCCTCGCCGGTACGGATCCAGTCGCGTAGTTCGTCGATGGTGAAGTCGCGCTCGATGACCTCGTAGCCGAGATCGGCCGCCAGCCGCAGCAGGCTGGCGCGCGTAACCCCGTGCAGGAAGGTGTCGCCGAGCGGCTTGGTGAGCACGCGCTCGTCGTCGATCAGCAGGAAGTTCGACGCGCCCGTCTCCTGCACGTCGCCACCGGGGCAGAACAGCACCTGGTCGGCGCCGTGCTCCGCCCGTGCCCGCGCCACGGTGCGCAATGCGGCCGCGTAGTTCGCGCCCGTCTTCGCCTGGCCGAAGCCCGGCGTGCTGCGCATCGCGGTGTCCTCGATCGCGATGGTCAGCGCGCGTTCGCCCGCGGCGAAGTAGTCTCCCACCGGCGAGGCCAGCACGTAGAACAGGCACTCGCTCGACGGCGAGCCGGCCGCCCCGATGTTCGGCTCGGTACCGATCAGGGTCGGGCGCAGGTACAGCGCACCGGGCGGTTCCGGGACGTCGGCGCGCGTCGCAGCCACGAGGTCCCGGATCATCGACTCCGCCAGGTCGAGCGGCGGTGCGGGCTGGCACAGCAGCTCGGCGCTGCGCGCGAGGCGCGCCAGGTGTGCGTCCAGCCGGAACAGCGCGACCCGCTCGTCCGAGATTCGAAATGCCTTGAGGCCCTCGAAGCAGCTGCTGCCGTAGTGCAGCGCGTGCGCGGCCGGGTGGATCGACAGCGCCTCCAGCGGCACGATCCCGGCGGCGGACCACTGGCCGTCGGCATAACGCGCCTGCGCCATGCGCTCGGCGAACACGGTGCCGAACGCACGGGTGGGCGGTGCCGGCGAAGTATCGCTCGGCGCGATCGAAGGCTCCATCGTCGGAATCCCCTTGCTGCTCCGCGCGACTTTACACGGTGCCTTCACGGCCGGCCAGACGTCGGCGACGATCACCCCATACCACAGCCATTGCCCGGCTCGCGGTCGCACGGCAACAGGGATACATTCGCGAGTGCTCGCGGCGGATCGCCGGATGCAATCGCTTCACTCTACTACGCGCGGTGACGGCGGTGCGGGTATGGGCGGTGGCACCCGGCAGTGAGCCGCATTTCCCTGACGCGGGCATCGCGAGGCCGGCGTAGCCGGCCGTCGCGATCCACGCGTGACGATGGCCGGAAATCCTGGCGCCCGGGCCCGGCATTCGGGCGCCCCGCTTGGCGCGGATTGCCGCGGTCGCTGCGCGCCCTCGCAATGACGCATTCCAGGCATGGGCGACACAGCGCAGAACGGTCATCGGCACCGCCCCACGGCGCGTTCGCGCCGCCGGCTGGCACGCGCCCGCGAAGCCGGCTACTTCTTGCGGGCGGGCTTCTTGCGACGGGGCGCGTGCCCCGGCCCTGCCGGCACCGTGCCCAGGCCCCGCGTCACGTGCAGGCCATCCTTGCCGAGCATGGCTTCGCGCGAAGCGTGGAACTCCTCCTCGGCGGGTGGCGTGTCTTCCTCGTGTACGGGCGGCCGCCGGGTGCTCGGCGGTTTCGCGGGCACGATGCCCGACGCCCGCGATACCTTGAGACCGTCGGCACCCAGCATGGCTTCGCGCGAGCCCCGCAAGGCAACATCGCTCTTGCCGCGCTTTCTGCCCGCGCCTCGTCGTGGCGCATTCTCGCGTGGAATCATGGACCGGCCTCCTGCCAACAGGCGATCGACTCCTCATCCGAGTATAGGACGGAACGCCCCCTCCGACCGCTCGGATCAGTCCGTCGCGTACCGGACGGCGAGGCGCGGCATGCGGCTGGGCTTCCTTCGCGCCGCCGGTGCCGCCGATACCACGCCGCAACAGCGTCGCCAGGTCGCACGCCTGGTTCGCGGACAATCCGGAGACCATCTTGCTGTGAGCCTGGCCGCTGCCGGCGCCGAGCTCGAGCCCGATCCGCCGTTCGGGGCCTGCCTCGGAGAACGTGTGCACGCGGAACGCCGATGACGACACGCCACCGGAATGGGCATCGACCTCGCCCAGCGTGCGCTCGAGCTTCCCGCCGACCAGCGAGGCCACGACGTCGACCACGTGGGCAACGGACTCGCTCACGACGCGTCGTGCTCCGCAGCCGCGCGCTCGAGCGACTCGGCCAGAGCCGCCGGGCATCGTCGCGCCGCGCAACCGATCCGGGGTTCCCCGGATGCATCGCACAGGCCGGCACTGCGGGAACGAAACGACTACGCGAGAAATCGGGGACGACACCCCGGGGCATGACCCGAACCGGACCCGGCGCCCTTCCCCGCTACCCGATGACGTCAGCCCCCGCCGCCCGCCTTGGCGGCGACCACCATCGTATCCATTCGCCGGGCATACACCGCCTCTTCGTTTTACACGGAATGGCCCCGGGCAACCGCTGCGCGCGGCGCTTGTCGTTGTTGGATTGGCTGCGGCAATCGAGGCGCGGGAGCCGCTCGCCCGATGACAGGAAACACCCCCGCGTGGGGTTCAGGCCGGCGCCTGCCGCACCAGCCGCCAGATTGCCTCGGACGTGGCCGGCATGTCGACGTGCCGCACGCCGAACGCTGCGAGCGCGTCGACGATTGCGTTGACCACGGCCGGCGGCGCGCCGATCGCACCCGCCTCGCCCGCGCCCTTGACGCCCAGCGGGTTGCTCCGGCACGGGACCTCGACCAGCTCGATCTCGATCTCCGGCAGGTCGTCGGCGCGGGGCATGGTGTAATCCATGTAGCTGCCGGTGAGCAGTTGCCCGGAATCGTCGTCGTAGACCGTGTGCTCCAGCAGCGCCTGCCCGACGCCCTGGGCAATGCCGCCGCGGACCTGGCCCTGGACGAGGCGCGGGTTGACCAGGACGCCGAAGTCGTCGACCACGACGTAACGCGCAATCGTGATCCGACCCGTGTCGCGGTCGATCTCCAGCTCGCAGACGTGACAGCCGTTCGGATAGGTCTTCACCTTCGGCGCCTGGTACGCGCCCGTCGCTTCGAGCGGGCCCCGCAGGTCCTCGGGGAGGTCGTCGCGCTCGTTCGCGGCGCGGGCGAGCCGGGTAAGCGTGACTGTGCGGTCGGTGCCGGCGATGGTGAACGTGCCGGCCTCGTATTCCAGGTCTTCCGCCGCAACCTCGAGCGTGCGGCTCGCGATGCGCTTCGCCTTCTCGATGACGAGATCGGCCGCCCGCCCGGCGGCACCGCCCCCCATCAGCAGCGAGCGCGAGCCCATCGTGCCCCGGCCGGCCGCGGCGACGTCGGTGTCGCCCTGGTGGAAGCGAACCTGCCCCGGCTCGATGCCGAGGCGGTCAGCGAGCAGCTGCGCGTAGGCCGTGTGGTGTCCCTGCCCGTTCGTCTGCGTGCCGGCGACGAGCGTGACACCGCCGTCGTCGTCGATGGTCAGCCGTGCTTCCTCGGCACCGATCGAGGCGCAGGCCTCGACGTAGGTCGAGAAGCCGACGCCGAGCAGCTTGCCGCGCGTCGCGGCATCCGCCTTGCGCGCTTCGCGGCCGGCGTAGTCGGCGAGCTCCAGCGCGCGGTCCATCAGTTGTTCGAACTCGCCGCTGTCGTAGTTCGCACCGGCGGGCGAGCGCCACGGCATCTCGTCCGGCCGGATGAAGTTGCGGCGGCGCAGCTCCGCCGGATCCAGGCCGAGGTCATGCGCAGCGGCATCGACGGTGCGCTCGAGAAAGTACGAGGCCTCGGGCCGACCCGCACCGCGGTAGGCGTCGACGGGGACGGTGTTCGTGAACACGCAGCGGACCTCGGCCGAGATGGCGGGGATGCGGTAGGGCCCGCACAGCGTCTCGGCCATGGCCCCGGTGGGAACGTAGAGCGACGCCCCGGAGAGATACGCACCCATGTTTGCGGTCGTGCGCAGGCGCGCGCCGGTCATATGGTGCTCGGCGTCGAACGCCAGTTCCATCGTCGCGACGTGGTCGCGGCCCTGCACGTCCGACTGAAACGCCTCCCCGCGGGTCTCGATCCACTTCACCGGCCGTCCGAGCACCTGCGCAGCGTGGACGACGAGCACCTGTTCCGCATACAGGAAGATCTTCGTGCCGAAACCGCCACCGACATCGGGCGTGACGACGTGCACGCGCTCCGGCGCCACGCCGAGGATCCGTTGCGCGATCTGGTCGCGGAGCTGGTGGGAACTCTGGCTGGAGGTGTACAGCTCGTAGCGGTCGCGCGCGGCGTCGTAACGGCCGATGGCGCCGCGCGGCTCCATCGGGTTGGAGACGACCCGGTTGTTGACCATGTCCACGCGCGTGACGTGTGCCGCTTCTCCGAAGGCGCGCTCGACCGCCGCCTCGTCGCCCATGGCCCAGTGCAGCGCCAGGTTGTTCGGCGCCTCGTCGTGCAGTTGCGGCGCGGCGGGATCGGTCGTGCGGGCCGGATCGACCACGTGATCCAGCATCTCGTACTCGATCTCGACCAGCTCCGCGGCGTCGATGGCCTGCGCCAGTGTACCGGCGATCACGGCCGCGACCGGGTCGCCGACGTGCCGCACCCGCCCGCGTGCGAGCACGGGGTGTCCCGGCCGTGCGGGCTCGCTGCCGTCCTTGTTGCGCACCGGGACCGTGCACGGAATGTCGTGGATGCCGGCGGCGTCGAGATCCTCGATCGTGTAGACGGCGTGCACGCCGTTCGCGCCGCGCGCGGCCTCCGTGTCGACGCGATCGATGCGGGCATGGGCGTGCGGGCTGCGCACCAGCACCATCGCGAGCTGGTCGTCGAAGCGGACGTCGTCGATGTAGCGTCCGTGACCGGTCAGCAGGCGCGCGTCCTCCACGCGCTCGATCGACTGCCCAACCCCGAATTGCCCCATCGTCTCGACTCCCGGGGCCGCGCCGGGCGCGGCCTGCATTGTCGGATGCGTGCCCCCTTATTCCAACATCGGCCACGCTGCCATGGAAAGCGCGGTCGCCACACCGGCCGACCGCGATTGCCCTCGTGACGGGGAAATACGTGTACGTCGGCCACGAAGCGTGTGACGTTGTGTGGAAGCCTGCACCACCACCATTTCTCCGCCATTGACGCATGATACGAGGCGCTCAACAACACGCCCGGGCGCGTGGGACCACCGATCGGGAGGCCGTGCGCATCGATCGATGCAGTACGACCGCGAGTGGCCCGACACTGACGGCCAGCACTGGTGGCCCTTCTGGAAGAACGTGCGCTCGTGGTGGGCGATCCGGGACCTGCCGAACGTCTGCCTGCTCCACTTCGCCCGCCTCGAGGCCGAATGGTTGGCCAAGGGCCAGCGGGCGGCCACCTGACGCGCGATCGCGCACTCGAGGGCGGCGACCGGCGTCGGCGTCCGCGCACGTCGGCGCGCGTCCAACGGGCCACGGAGATGCGAACCGGCCCGCGCACGGGCCGGTTCGCTGCGTGCCGATTCGATTACCAGCTGCCGCCATCGTCGTCGCCGCCGCGATGGTGATCCTCGCGACCGTGATCCTCACGATGCTCGCGGCGTTCGTGCCACGCGTGGCGCATCTCGTCGAGGGTGATCTGGCCGTCGCCGTTTCGGTCCATGAACGCAAGCCGGCGGCGGGCGGGTCCGTTGAACTCGTCCGCGCTGATCGTCCCGTCGCCGTTGGCGTCGAGGCGCCGCAGCTGGCGCTCGGTGCGCAGCCGCGCAAGCGCGGTACTCAACTCATCGACATCGAGCTGGCCGTCCCCGTTCGTGTCGGCCCTGGCAAAATCCTGCGTGCGGCGATCCAGGATCTCCTGGACGTTCGCGGGCAGCTTGTGCACCGCCGGACCGGGCCCCTCGCCTGGTTCGGGGCTTGCCTGTGCGATGCCGGCGATCCCCAGCGTTCCGACGAGCGTGGCGACCCACAACTTGTTCCTGGTCATGACGTGTCTCCCGTGATTTCTCGGTCTGGAATGGTCGCGCTTCAGCGCGACCCGGGAGCCAGTCTGCGAGCCCGTCGTGGAGGGAGTGCGCAGGAATCGAGGAGAGAATGTGAATCCGCGCGGTGCCCGGCGGTCCGGGCGCCGCGCGGCACGATCAGTCGATCGCCTCGAGGCGGTAGCCGACGCCGTACACGGACCGGATGATCTCCTGCCCAGGGCGCACGTCCACCAGCTTGCGGCGCAGGTTCTTCACGTGCGTGTCGACGGTGCGGTCGGTCACCACGCGGTGATCGTGATACAGGTAGTCCTGCAGCTGGCTGCGCGAAAGCACGCGCCCGGGATGGGCGGCGAGCGCGGCGAGCAGGCGGAACTCGACCGGCGTCAGCGACAGCACCTGGCCGTCGAGCCGCGCCTCGTAGGCGTCCTCGTCCACCACGAGTGCGCGGCCCGCGTCCGCGGCGCCCGGTCGTGCACGGCGCAGGATGGCGCGGACCCGTGCAACGACCTCGCGCGGGCTGTAGGGCTTGCAGACGTAGTCGTCGGCGCCGAGCTCGAGACCGAGCAGGCGATCGATCTCCTCGACGCGCGCGGTGACCATCACGATCGGCACCTCGCTGAATGCGCGGATCGTGCGGCAGACGCTCATGCCGTCCTCGCCGGGCAGCATCAGGTCGAGCAGCACGAGCGCGGGCCGGTGCGTACGCACCCACGGCACGACCTGGCGCCCGTCGGCCAGTATATGCGGATCGTAGCCGGCGTCGCGCAGGTAGTCGGCGAGAAGCCGCGCGAGCTGCGGCTCGTCCTCGACGACGAGGATGGGCCCGGACGTATCGTGCCGATTGTCCGTCACGGTTCGCTACTCGTTTCCATCATCGACCGTCATGGGCCCGCGGCAGACGCAGGCGGATGCCCAGGCCACCGAGCGACGAGCGGTACGCATCGAGCGCGCCGTCGTGCGCGTGCGCGACGCGCTCGCAGATCGCCAGGCCGAGTCCGGCCCCGCCGCTGGCGCGGCTGCGCGAGCCCTCGACCCGGTAGAGCCGCTCGAACAGGCGGGACCGATCGGCCTCGGGGACCCCGGGCGGGGAGTCCTCGACGCGCAGCACGGCTGTGTCCGCCTCGACCGCAAGCGCCACGCGCACACGGCCACCGGCATCCGTGTACTGGAGGCTGTTGCGGAGCAGGTTCGCGAGCAGTTGGCCGAGCCGCTGCGCGTCGCCCATGATCATGACCGGCCGATCCGGCACATCGACGTCCAGCGCCAGCTGCGCAGACTCGAAACGCCCGCGCCACGGCTCGGCCGCATCCGTCACCAGCGCGGTGAAGTCGAGCTCGGCCATACGGTAGGCAAGCGCGCCGGCATCTGCGAGCGAGAGGTCGTAGAGATCGTCGACGAGCTGGCTGAGCGTGGCGAGATTGCGCTGGAGGTTGGCCAGGGTCTCGCGCGTGAGCGGCCGCACGCCGTCCTCCATCGCCTCCATCTCGGCGCGCAGCACGGAGAGCGGCGTGCGCAGCTCGTGGGACATGTCCGCCATGAACTCGCGGCGCAGGCGCTCGTTGCGCTCGAGCGTGTCGGCGAGTCGATTGAAGTCCCGCGCGAGTTGCCCGAGTTCGTCGCGCCGCGGTTCTTCCACGCGCGTGTCAAAGCGGCCGGCGGTAAGCGCGCGGGTAGCCCGGGCGAGACGGCCCACGGGCGCCAGGAACCCCCGCGCCAGCAACAGGCTGACCACCGCCGCCAGCAGGCCGACCGCCACCGCCGTGATCCAGGCTGCCTCGGACACCTCGTGCTCGAAGCGCAGCGCAAGCCGGTCCGTGAGGCGCTCCATTGGACGATAGGCAAGCCAGCCGACCGTCGCGCCGCCGACCTGAACCGGAACGCGTTCGACGGGACCCTGCGGCAATGGCGGGCCCGCGACCCGCTCGCCGGCGGCGTTCAGCAGGACCGGAAACAGCCTCGCCTCGCGCGGCGGACCGCGCTCGTGATGGCGGTCGTGATCATGATCCCGATCATCGCCCGGCGGATGCCTGTGTTCATCCAGGGGGCGCTCGCCGGCGTGCAGCTCCCAGGTCGACTCGCGCAGCAGTTCACGCCAGCGCCGGGGATCGCGAAGCCCGGCCCAGCTATTGCGTTCCGCGTAGTACGTGGCCAGCACCTCGGTGACGGCGTCGGCGCGCTGGCGCTGACGTTCCCGGACGTAATCGACGAAACCCTCGCGAAATGTGTACCGGGCCATCACGACCATGGTCACGACCACGAGCAGCGTCACGCCCAGGATGGCGAGGAACAGCTTCGCCGTGATGCCCGGTCTCCTCATCTGCCGCTACACTCCGCTCTTCCCGGAAGCACGCCCCTGCGCAGGCCCGCCCAGTATCCCCGGCCCCGGCGCGTTGACAAGCATCCCCACCGAGACTCCGCGATTTCTTCAATTTCCGCACACAATTCGCCGCCAGCATCGACGGCGTACAAGACACGAGCAGGGAGTGACAGCCGATGGCCGCACGCGATACCCGAAATGCCTACGGTTTCATTACACGGTACCTGCACTGGGCCACGGCCGCGGCGATCGCGGTCATGCTCGCCATCGGGTGGTCCGCCGATGCACTGCCAAAATCCTTCAAGGGACCGGCCATGGGCTTCCACATCAGCCTCGGGGTCGCCGTGCTGGCGCTCGGGCTGGCACGCCTCGGCTGGCGGGTATCCAACCGCGAGCGACCGGCACGGCCCGCCGGACCGACCGGCCCCCTCGCGCGCGCGGCGCAGTGGACGCTGATCGCGCTGCTCGTGATCATGCCGCTCTCCGGATGGATGCTGGTCTCGGCCTCCGGTCACGTGCCCGGGTTCTTCGGACTCTTCCACCTCCCCCCACTGGTGCCGACCGGCGACGCGTTGCGCCACCTGGGCAAGGAAGTGCACGAGACGCTACCGTGGGTCCTCGTCGCGGTCCTGGCGCTGCACGTCCTGGGTGCGCTGAAGCATCACTACCTGAACGGCGACGATACACTGCGGCGAATGCTGCACGCGGGGCGTCCGGCACGGATCGAGCAGGCGGTCGGAAAGACATCCGGAACGCGAGCGCGAGGATGATCGGCGCCGACGGCCGAACGGCGCAGGCACAACGCGTACGCGCGGGCGAGACCGCCGCACCTGCGACCTACTGCCGCCGGTCTTCAACGACATGAACCCGCGACTGAATGCCGCGCTGTCGGGATTCGGGCTCGGCTACCTGGCGGACGACCAGGTGCAGTCCCACATCGACGGCGGCAGGCTCGTGCGTGTGCTCGCCGACGGGTGCCCGCCCTGCCCCGGTTATCACCTCTACTATCCGCACCGCGAGCAATCCCAATCGGCGTTCGCCCTGCGGGTCGATGCTCTTCGCTACCGGCGATGAGCCGCGGCAGGCGAGGTTATCCGGAGAGGACGCGCTTCCAGAGCTCGCGACTGACCCGCGCCAGGATGGCGGCGGCACCGCGGGCGTCGTCACCGCGCAGCAGCATGAGTGCCTCGCTCAGCTTGTGTGCCCTCTCCTGCGCACCGGCAATCGCGTAGCGCTTGTCGGACTCCAGGGCCCGGGCGAGGCTTCCGAGCTCGCTCTTCGCCTCGCCACGCACGTCCTCTGCGAGGCACTCGAGGACGAACCCGAGATGCTCAAGGACGTGCAGCTCCTCTACGTGCTCCATGCAGACCTCTCCCGTGCAACCCACCGTCCGCAGCCGGCGTGCGGCCGGATCACGCTCCCGCGCACGGATATCGCCCCGCGCGGTGCCGGCGCCGCCTCAGGCGAACGCGTTGCGTCCCATCCATGCGACGTGGTCGGCCATGGCACCGGCCTCGAAACAGCGCTCGCGCATGCCGACGGCGCGCTCGTCATAGCGGTCGAGCACGGGCAGCGGCAGGACGTCATCGTTGCCGGTCGCGATCGCCTCGACCGCGGCGCGGCCGAAGACGGTACCGGGACCGATGCCGCGGCCGGAGTAACCGAAGATCGCGAATCCGTCTTTCGCCAGGCGCACGATCTTGGGCAGGTGATCGCGGGTCATCGCGATGCGGCCGTGCCAGGCATGCTCGAGGGGTTGACCCTTGAGCGCGGGATACAGCGCGGCGAGCTTGCGCCCCGCCCAGGAACGGTGCACGCCGGCGCCCGCGTGGTCGAGCCCACCGATGCTGCCGACCAGCAGCCGGCCGGCCGCATCGCGGCGGAAGGCGGACATCACGGTACCCGTGTCCCAGCAACCCTCGAGACCCGGCAGGATGCGCTCGAGGTGCTCGGGCGCGAGTGGCTGGGTCGCGAACTGGAAGAAGTGCACTGCGGTGAATGAAGGGCGGGCCACGCCGTTCGCGCCCTCGTGGTAGGCGTTGGTCGCCAGCAGCAGCGCACGGGCGCGGATCGTGCCGGTCGGCGTGCGCACCTGCCACGCCGTGCCGTCGTGGCGGATTTCGCGTGCCGGCGTGCGCTCGTGCAGGTACGCCCCTGCCTCCACCGCGGCGCGCGCGAGCCCGTTGCAGTAGGCGAACGGCTCGATCGTGCCGGCACGCGGATCGAGCAGCGCGCCGTGGATCGCGGCCGTGCCCGTGCGTGCGCGGGCCTGCTCCGCGTCGAGCAGGTCGACCGGGGCGCCGCGTCGCGCGTGCTGCTCGTGACGCGAGCGCAGCTCCTCGAAGCCGCCCCGCGAGTGCGCGACGTGCAACGTGCCGTTGCGCACGGCGTTGCACGCGATGCCGTGCGTGTCGATGAGCGAGAAGACGGATTCGGGCGCAGCCGCGAGGGCTTCGTTCAGCGCCATACCCGTCGCCTGTCCAAGCTCGGCCTCGATGTCGTCGGGCGGCATCCAGAGACCGGCGTTGACCAGGCCGACGTTGCGGCCGGAACCGCCGCGCGCGACGTGCTCGGCCTCGAGGAGGCGCACGTCGAGGCCGCGCTGCGCGGCGTGCAGCGCGGCGGAGCAGCCGGTGAATCCACCGCCGACGATGACGAGATCAGGAGTCGCGTCGCCGTCGAGCGGCGGTGCCTCGAAACGTTCGGGCGTGGTCTCGCGCCACAGGTTGCGTTCCACGTACCCAGGCATGCCCTCTCCCCTCAGTCGAGCGCACGCACGGCCACGTCGATGCGGTCCAGTGCGCGCGTCAGTGCATCCTCCGAGGCAGCGTACGAGATCCGGAAGTACGGCGACAGGCCGAAGGCACGACCGGGCACCACCGCGCCCTGCTCGAGCTGGTAGCGGCACAGGTCGCCGTCTTCGTCGATCCACTGGCCCCGCGGCTGCGGGCACTCGATACCGGCCATGGCGCTCAGCCGAGTCACGACGAACTCACGCCGCGCGCGAAATTGGCGCGCACCGCCTCCTTCGGATCGGGCGTGCCATGGAGCGCCGTATAATGCACTTCATCGCGGTCGATCGCCGCCTTCACGAAGTCGGGCGTGGGCAAGTCCGGCTCGCCCGCGCCGAGCGTGATGTCGTCCGCACCATTGGCGTTCATGCGCGCCGCCCGGGCGCCCGGGCGGGACGCGTGGGCGAACGGGCTCGTGTCCAACGCATCGTCCATCGCGCGAACTCAGTCGATGTCGAACGACACGCCCTGCGCGAGCGGCAGCTCGGTCGAGAAGTTGATCGTGTTGGTCGCGCGGCGCATGTACTGCTTCCACGCGTCGGAGCCGGACTCGCGCCCGCCCCCGGTTTCCTTCTCGCCACCAAACGCACCGCCGATCTCCGCGCCCGAGGTGCCGATATTCACGTTCGTGAGGCCACAGTCGGAACCGGCGGCGCCCATGAACCGCTCGGCCTCGCGCACGTTGAGCGTGAATATCGAGCCCGACAGACCGTTGGGCACGTTGTTGTGCATTGCGATCGCATCGTCGAGCTCGCGGTACTTCATGACGTAGAGGATCGGGGCGAACGTCTCGCGCCTGACGACGTCCGTCTGTGCCGGCATCTCGACGATCGCCGGGCGCACGTAGTACGCGTCCGGCTCGCCGACATCGACCGGCTCGCCGCCCGTGACCTTGCCGCCGTCGGCCTTCGCCTCCTCGAGCGCGGCCTGCATCGCCTCGAACGGCTCGCGCCCGATGAGCGGACCGACGAGCGCGTCGGTGTTCAGCGGGTTGCCGATGGTCACGTTCTCGCAGGCCTTGCGCAGCCCGGGCACCAGGTCGTCGTAGACGTCCTCGTGCACGATCAGGCGGCGCTGCGTGGTGCAGCGCTGGCCGGCCGTGCCCATGGCGCCGAATGCGACGGCGCGGCGCGTCATTTCCAGATCGGCCGAGGGGCAGACGATGCCCGCGTTGTTGCCGCCCAGCTCGAGGATCTGGCGGGCGAAGCGCTGCGCCAGGCGCGGACCGACGGCGCGGCCCATGCGCGTGGAGCCGGTCGCCGAAACGAGCGGGATCGACGGATGGTCGACCAGTGTGCCGGCGACCTCCGGCCCGCCGAGCAGCACGGTCAGCAGCCCGTCGGGCACGTCGCCGTCGAATCGTGCGATCGCGCGGTCGAGCAACGCCTGGCTCGCGAGCGCGGTCAGCGGCGTCTTTTCGGATGGCTTCCACACCACGGGGTCGCCGCAGACGAGCGCGTTCGCCGTGTTCCAGCAGAACGGCGCGCAAGGGAAGTTGAACGAGGTGATGACGCCGATCGCGCCGAGCGGGTGCCAGGTCTCCATCATGCGATGGCCGGGGCGCTCGCTGGCGATCGTCTTGCCGTAGAGCATGCGCGACTGGCCGAGGGCGAAGTCGCAGATGTCGATCATCTCCTGCACCTCGCCGGCGCCCTCGGACGGGATCTTGCCGGCCTCGATCGAGATCATGCGCCCGAGGTCGTCCTTCGACTTCCGCAGTTCCTCCCCGAACAGACGCACCAGCTCGCCGCGCTGCGGCGCCGGCATCATGCGCCATTGCAGGAAGGCCTGGTGCGCGCGCTCGATCGCGGAAGCGGCCTGCTCGGCGGTGTGCTGCTGCACCGTGGCGACGACCTCGCCGGTGCACGGCGTGACGACGTCGAGGTCGCCCTCGGTGAAGGCCCGCGGATCGACGCCCAGGCGGGTCATTGTGTCGCGGGTTTCTTTGCGGATGTCCATGGCGTGCCTCCTAAGCGTTCAGGCGTTCGTCTGTTCGTGGCCGAACCGGACCGCGCCGGTGGCCTGGATTCCCAGGGACTCGGTCAGCCGGTCCGCGAGCGTCTTCAGCGGCTCCGGCGTATACCGATCGTAATATCGCCGGTTCGTGCGTCCGATCCCGTGCTCACCGCTGAAGCTGCCACCGAAGTTCTCGACGGCATGGGCGACGACGGCGTCGCGCAGCGCCTGCTCGTAGCCGGGCGCGGCACAGCGTTCGACGTCGTGGCCAACCAGGTTGAAATGGATGCTGCCGTCGCCGACGTGGCCGAAGTCACAGACCTCCAGCTCGGGCCAGTCGGCGGCGAGGCGGGCGGTCATCGACCGGCGGAAGTCGAGCACGTCGGCGCGCGCAAAGGCGAGATCAAAGGCGAACAGCTTCCCCGCGTGCTTCACGCCTTCCGACAACGCGTGACGCAGCGGCCAGAGCTCTTCCGGCGGGCCGAACAGCGCGTCGGCCAGCAGTTCCTCCGGCTGTTCCCATACGTCCGACAACGTACGCTCCAGGACGTCCGGGAGCGGCGGCTCATCCGCGTGCGCCGTACCGGTACGGAAGATCTCGACCAGCAGTGCCATGTCGGGGATCGCCTCGTTCGCGAACGGGTTGCGCACCGAGGGCGCGTGCGCCAGCGCGTGCCGCATCGCGTTGCCGGACATGAATTCGAACGCGGCGAGCTGCGGGCCGAGCCGGGTCTCCAGCTCGCGCAGCAGGTGGAACACGGCGGCCCTGTCGCGCGGCACGACAACCGCCGTCGCGCGCTCGCGCGGCAGCGGCTCCACGTTCAGCACGCACTCCGTGACGATGCCGAACGCACCGCTGGTGCCGATGAAGAGCTGCTTCCAGTCGGGGCCGGTGTTGTTCTTGCGCAGCGCGCCGTCGAGATGCAGCACCGTGCCGTCGCGATCCGGCAGCACGACCGTGAGCCCGAGCGTGTTCGCACGCACGTCGCCGTAGCGCAGGAAGCGCGCGCCGCCGGTGTTGGTCGCGACCATGCCGCCGATCATCGGGTCGGCCGAGAGATCGATCGGGAAGAACAGCCCGTCCGCCTCGAGCCGTGCGTTGAGCGCCGACAACCGCATGCCCGCGCCGACCCGCACGGAGCGGTTCGCGACGTCGATCTCGCAGGTGCGGTTCAACCGCTCGAGGCTGAGGACGGCCTGGTCGCCGGAGGCGTCCGGCGTGGAGCCACCGACGAGCCCCGTGTTCGCGGACTGTGGCACGAGCGGGATGCCGGCGCGCGTGCAGCAGCGCACGGCGGCGACGACGGCGTCCGTGTCCGTCGGGCGCACGACGAAGGCCGCGTGGCCGGTGTCGCCGCGCCAGCCGGTCTCCCAGGCCGAGCGATCGGCGTCGCCGGCGATGACGGCGTCCGCGCCCAGCTGCTCGACCAGTTCCGGGGGCACGACAACCGTCATCCGGCTTCCTGCATCTGCCGCGCTGCCGGGCGCAGCCGCTCGAGACACTCGCGGATCGAGTGCGCCTCGCGCTCGGCATACAGCGCGAACTCGTCCACGGGCTTTACGCCCAGTGCCGCCTCGAAGGCCTCGCGATTGGCATCGGCCGCGATGGCGGGCTCGGCCCTGTCCCCCAGGTTGGACTGGAAGATGCCCGCCGCGCTGACCGGCAGGAAGTCCTCGTAGACGATCGGGTCGAAGCGCACGAGCCCGCGACCAATCAGCTTCTCGATGTCGCCCTCGGCCCCGTTGCCGACCGCGGCAGCCGCACCGACCTCGGTCAGCGAGTACTGGAAGTACACCAGGCCCTCGACCCGGAGTGTCGGCCAGTCGTCGGGGAAGGCCGCGAACGCCCGCGCGAGCCGCTCGGCGTACGCCTCGGCATTGGAGCCGTCCGGCGCCGGAGTGACGTCCCCGCGCGCCTCCGCCAGCAGCTCGTCGTAGCGCGCACGACCCTTCTGGGTCAGCGCCGCGCCACGCTGCTCGATCTCGCCGAAGCGTGCCGTGTGATGCCCCTCCACGTAGCGGCCCTGCCCGTCGGGGAACGCGACCGGTTCCTCCAGCGCCTTGAACGAGGTCTGGCGCAGCAGGACCGGGCACTGCCGCGGCGGCGGCCCCTCGACGATGGCCTTCGGTACGATGCCGCGCGCGGGCATCGCCGCCTGGGCGGCATCGATGTCTAGCGTGCGCGGCGTGAGGTGATTGATGTGCGGGTTGCCGAACGAGGCCACGTCCGCGATCAGTCGGTGCACGTCGTGCAGGCGGGCGTAGGTGTCGCGGTCAATACAGGCGCGCGGGTGCCAGCGGAAGGTCTCGAGCAATGCATCGACGAACGCCGCCGCGTCGTCCTCGCCGAGGCCGTCCTGCATCTCCGCCCGTTCCATCAGCCGCAGGGCCTGGTCGCTGAAGATATTCCGCCGGGCGAGAATCGCCTCGACCTCGGCGCGCAGCGCCGCGTCCTCGACGAGGTCGAGGCGCAGCAGCGAGGTGAATACCCGGAACGGGTTGGCGGCGAGGTCCTCGGGCGCAAGCGGGCGGAACGCCGTCGCGTGCACCGGAATGCCTGCGACACTCAGATCGTAGTAGCCGACCGGGTGCATGCCCATCACGGCGAAGATTCGGCGCATCGTCGCCAGCTCTTCGGCGGTGCCCAGCCGGATGGCGCCGTGGCGCTCCGCCGACAGGCGCTCGATCCCCTCCGTCGCGCCGAGCTCGCGCGCGAGCGCCGGGTGGCGCTGGAGCGTGTCGCGATTGATGTCGGTGACGAGGTCCACGAGCGTGCCATAGGCGGGCACCTCGTCGCGGTACATGCACGACATCGCGGCGCAGAAGCGCGAGCGGAGATCGCTGGTGGAAACGTGCACGGTGTACGTCATGGCTCCTGCCCGATGTCGGCCCGCATCGCGCCGAGAGGCTATCGGGCCGACAGGCGACTTTCTATCATTATTTATTCATTTATCAGTGCATAACATTCATGTAACAGCCGCGCTGCGCCGTCCACCCAGGGACACCTGCCCGCGAATCCAGGCAATGAAGCGCTCGCAGAGGTCGTCCTGCTCGCCCGCCGGCGTCACCACGAAGTACGACTTGTCGGTCCGCAATACCGTGTCGTCGATGCGCACGAGGCGACCCGAGTGCAGCTCGTCCTCGATCAGGTAGCCGGGCAGCAGCGCGACGCCGAGCGAGGCGGACGCGGCGGCGATGACCATCGAGAACTGGTCGAACCACTTGCCGCGCAGCGCCGGCTCCCCGGCGAGGCCGGCCGCGCGGAACCAGTCCCGCCAGGCGTTCGGCCGGGAATCGAGGTGCAGCAGCGGCGCGTCGCCCGGGCCGCTCGCCTCCTCGATCCCGTGGCGTGCAACGAAGTCCGGCGCGGCGACGGCCAGCATCTCCTCGTCGCAGAGCGGAAACATGCGCGTGTCCGGCCAGTCCTCGGTGCCGAAGTGAATTGCCAGATCGAATCGCTCGCGCGCGAAGTCGAACGGCGCGAGCCGCGTGCCGATGCTGACGACGACGTCGGGGTGCGCTGCATCGAACGCCCCGAGCCGGGGGATGAGCCAGCGATTGGCGAAGGTCGGGAGCGAGGCGACCCGCAGCGTGCGCCGCCGATCGCCCGCCGCGATCGCCTGGTAGAGCGTCTGGCGCAGGCGCTCCAGGTCGCTGCCGAGGGCCTCGGCAAAGCGCCGCCCGGCCTCGCTGAGCACCACCCGCCGCCCGACGCGCCGGAACAGGGGGAAGCCCACGAAATGCTCGAGCTCGCGCACCTGGCGGCTGACCGCGCTCTGGGTCAGGTGCAGCTCCTCGGCCGCCAGGGTGAAATTCTCCCGGCGTGCCGCCGCCTCGAAGCAGCGCAACACGGCAAGCGACGGGAGGATCCGGCTCTGGTTCGCGGTCTTCAAGACGGTCGTTCCGACGGGATGAGCGCGGTCATGCTGGCGAGGGACCCGTCGAGAGTAACGCGGCCCGGACCCGGACTGCCAACGCTCCGCATCCGTTCCACCTACGACCTCGGGACGCCCCGGCCGACGTGGCCGTTCGCGCCTCTTCCACGTGCCCGGGGCCGTTGGCCCGGGCACGCTGGATCCGACGATGGCGGCGTGCGCGGTACACGCCCTGCTCGTAACAGGGCTTTCTGCCCCGGGGAGACCAACGGATGGCCATGCGACGGCGCGGCTGCCGATGACTGCCGCAATCCGCAGCCGCGGTGCGGCCGTATCGCTCGGCGCAACGCAGGCGGCGGAGGCAAGCTCCGGACGAGCGTCCTGTCACGCGTGCCGCATCCGGACATTCGTCGCCACGAAACCGCGAACGGCGCCAATACGCGCGGGCCTTCCCCGGGGCGCCCCGCAGACCGGCGTACCGTCGGCAGCACGGATCAGCGCCTCGCCGCGGGACCACCGCCACGATTCGTCGGACCGGACACGAGCGGGATCACGCGTCCACTGGCGCACCGAAGCGCTGCGTCTGCCCGACGAAGCCCGGGGTCACGACATCGCCGAAGGCATCGATCATCGCGTGCAGGGCCCGCCAGCCCGTGCAATGTCCGCCGACGATGCGCTGCAGTCCGAATCGTGCAAGGTCGCGCACCGTCGGCCCGATCCATTGCTCCTGCGGCGAGCCGGACAGGTGGAGCCCACCCATGGTGGCGTAGAGCGGCAGCGGATCGCTGCGCTTCGCGGCGTCGCCGAGGACATTGACGATGCCGGCGTGTGAGCAGGCACTGAGCACGACGATCCCGTGATCGCGTACGTGCACCGCCAGGTAGCGCTCGTCGAGCACCAGAGGATCGGGCACCCATTCGCCGCGCGCGTCCTGCCGCACCTGGCGCGGCAGGCCCTGCTCGTAATCCGTTACGCGCGCGATCTCGCCACCGAGGTACACCGTGTCGTCGAGCAGCAGCCGGGCATCCACATCGCTGACGATCTCCGCGCCCGCCGCGGTCAGCGTCCCGGGCGACGGCACGTCCTCCAGCGGAAACAGGCTGCCGTCCGGCCCCCGGAAGGCACGGCTGTGGAACATGCCCGGGTTGACGTGCAGCGGGACCCGGCGGCCACCGTTGGCCGCGGTGACCAGCGCCAGAGCGCGGGGCATGCCCCCGGCATGGTCGAAGTGGCCATGCGAGATGACGGCGCACTCGATGCGGCCGAAGTCGAAACCGAGGCGGGTACTGTTGCGCTCGAAGGCGTACGGCTCCGGCCCCGCGTCGAACAACAGGGTCCGGCTGCGGCCATCGACGCGCGTCGTGATCGCGAGCGACAGCCCCCAGGCCGCACAGCACAGGCAGGAGCCCGAGAGCTTCGTGGCCCCGGCCTTGACCACGTTCTGCAACTCGGTGGTGACGTGGTCGGGCACGGTCGACAGTACGTCGAGCGCGTTGTCCACCAGCACGTCGACTTCCAGCGTGTCGACGGCCCGGAGATCGATCACGGAGACCGTCACCGTATCCTCCCGCTCGCGTCACGCGACGATCCCGCCACGATCGTTCCCTGAAGGCCCAGGGTCACGCGAAGGGCGACAGCGATGGCCACGCACGCACCGGGCGCCCTGCATCACGCCACTTCGACGGCATCCTTGTGCAATTCGTACGCCTCCAGCCGTGCCTGCGCGCTTTCCCGGGCCTGCTCGGAAAACGCATCCGGATTCCGGAGCACGACATGTTCCCACGCATATTCCAGCAGGCCGGCTTCGTCCAGCTCCGTGAACATGGTCGAGAGCTCGCCCTTGCACACGACCTGCTCCGCGGCCCGGACCAGGCCGCGCCGCCGGATCGCCAGGCGCGTGCCGGTCGCGTTGCGGCCGAGCACGAACTCGGAGGCGGCAAGCGCCTGCCACAACTCACGGTCCACCGGTTCCTCTTCCTCCCCGGTGCCGAGGTGCTCCGCGGCCGTCAACTCGACCCAGCGGTGCCGGCACTGCCGGGCGAGGTCGTCGCGGTCCCGATCGTGCGCGTTCCGCGCAAAGATCAGGCACTGCTTCGGAGTCGTGAGTCGCTGCACCCGCACGTCGGATGATTCGTCCATGGCTGCCTCCTGGTGGCCTGCCCGCGACCAGTATGCGCGCTTGAATCCTCTGCTGCGCGGACTTTCGCGCCGCAACGCAATGGGCCGCCCCCATTCGTCCTTCGCTGCGAAGCGGTCCGCGCACCCGATCCGCCCATCGGCCCGGCCCGCAGTCCACCCGTGCGCTCCACCACCACCGCCGAACCGGCATCGTCGCAGTTGACGGGGGGCTGGACCCGGTCTAAGTATCCAGCGTATGGGGTCACCCCGCCCCGCGTTCGTCGGCGAGCGGATGTCGCCGGCATCAGCGGGTCCGGCCATCGGCCCGAGGGTACCGACCCGGTGAACGGATCACCCCGCCCGCGCGGCCGCGCGGGCGGCACTCGGAGGGAACAGTCATGCAATCGATTCACAAGCGCAGGTCGGCCCGCCTCGTCGCGCTGCTCGCCACGCTGCTGTACGGGATCGCCGGCGCCATGGCGGCACAGGCTCACGACCTCACGTTCAGCGGCGACGCGAGTTTCCACGGACCGCATGGCGGCCAGCCCATCCACGTGGCCGTGGTTCAGGCCGACACGGGCAAGGTCGTCGCGCTCGCGTCCGGGACCGTATCCAAGACGGCCGATCCCGCCTTTTCGTTCGACTTTCCCGGGGCGTTGATGGACGGCAAGTCGTACGAGGTGGACTACTGGATCGACTCGAACTTCGGTGGCGGCACCGTGGGGACCTGCGATCCGAAATCCCACGATCACCAGTGGCATGTGGTCCTGGGCGCAGCGACGGGCAATGTATCCCACACGGAGACGCACCGGCCCGCGGAAACGGGCGACGTGTGCGACACCTTCAGTGGCCAGTGACGCGATCGCCGCGCTTGCGTACGTGCATCCGGCCCGGCGTACGCGTCCGGCCCGGCCATCCAGGCACCGCGTCGCGCGCTGACGCGGCCTGCCCGCTGCACAACCGACGGGGCGCGCCCGCGATCAGTACTCGCGGGCGTTCTCCAGTCCGCCTTCGTACGCGGGCGTGCCGCCCGTGGCGCGAATGAGCGCTTCGGCGATCGGCCGAACGGACGCGTCATTGGTGGTCCAGGGGATCTTGAACTCGGCCGAGTGCACGTCGCCCGGTTCCGGGAAGCTGCTCGCGCTCTTCAGGTTGAAGGCACGGACGAATCGCGTGCCCTCGAACAGGCGCGCCGAATAGATCGCCTCGCCGACGATCTCCGCCTTGCCCGCGATCTCGCCGTCGCGATGGGCAAGGGCGTTGTCGACGTCGATCAGCACCTTGCCCTTCATTGCGTCGCCATGGGCCCGCGCGATCGACGGTTCGGCCTTGTACGGCACGGCAAGGGTGATGATGTCCGCGCGCGCAATGGCGGCGCCGACCGACGCCGTTTCCGCACCGTGACCCGCGGCCTTGACCACGTCGTCCAGTGCGTCGGGATGCCGGCTCGCGAATATGACGTGGTAACCGGCCGCCGCCCAGAGGTTGCCCAGCGCCTGGCCCATGTGGCCGGCGCCGATCATGGCAATGGTCTTCGACGTCGGTGCGTCCTGATTCGCTGCCGCGCTCGCGCTCACGGCCAGCGCCACGAGCGCGAGCACGCAGGGCAGCATTGCCACTCGTCGAGCCGGTCTGTCGAGGCCCATCAGCATCAATCCTCGCTGGGTGCGTTGCCGGGCGAAACCGCGGCACCGTTCTCCGTGTTCCCGGATCCTGCCTCCGCCTTCCGGCTCCCGGGGTCGGGTCCGAATGCGGACATGCGGAACTTGCGCCGATAGGCACCGGGCGTCATGCGCGTTGCACGCTTGAACAGGCGCCGGAAAAAAGCCGTGTTTTCGTACCCCGCCTCGATGCTCACGTCTTCGACGGGGCGGTCGGTCCGTTCGAGGGCACGCCGGGCGGCCTCGATCCGCAGGTTCTGGACGTATGTGACCGGCGCGTAGCCGGTGGCGTTCCTGAACCGTCGCTGCACGCTCCGCGCCGGCAGGCCGGACAGGCGCACGATCTCCTCGACCGGATTCGCGACGCGATAGTGGTCCCGAAGCCAATCCTGGAGCCGTCGCACGATTGCGTCGCCGTGATCCATGGCGGGTGAGAACCCGATGTACGGCGCCTGGCCCTCGGCGTGCCACTGCAGCATCAGCAGGCGCGCCATCGCCTGCGCGGCCGTGGGTCCGACGTACCGCTGGATGAGGTGCAGCGCGAGGTCATGCCATGACATCACGCCGCCGGTCATGACGAGTTCCTGGCGATCCCCGCCGACGATCAGGACTTCCTCGGTACGCAGGCGGACGTCCGGGTAGTTGCGGCGGAAGGTGGGCGCGAAGGCCCAATGGAGAGTGGCTTCCCGCCCGTCGAGCAGGCCGGTCTCGGCGAGCAGCAGCACGCCCGTGCAGGTCGAGCACAGGATCGCTCCGCCCGCGTGCATCCGGCGCAGCCATGCGACCAGCTGCGGATAGCGGCCCGGCACCCAGTCGGGCCCATCCACCATCATGAGCGGCAGGATCACGATGTCCGTCCGCTCGAGTTCGTCGTGCGTGCGATGGGCGCCGAGCGTCAGTCCGCTCGCGCTGCGGACATCACCGCCGCCGGGCGCCACGATCTCGACCACGAACGGCCGCTTCGGGACCGCGGGCTCGAATGCCGCCAGCAGACCGAACGCATTGAAGGTCTCGAACAGACCGCTGAGCGGCGACACCTGTGCATCCGGCGTCGCGACCAGGCTCACGTGCAGCGGGGCGTTCGCGCCGGTCATCCGGGCCCCCGTGGCGCGAATGGATCGATTTCGGCGAATCTAGCGCTTATGCCCCGCCCCGGCAACGCGCAGGCTTCGATCCTGTACACACCCGTACGGGAGGAACAGGACGATGGGTACCGAGATCAACGGCTGGAACGCGGAAGCCATGTCGGAGGCGGTGGAGGCCGTGCGGACGCAGCCCGAGGCCGGCCGGCTGACGTGGCGCAGCCGCGTGAAGTGGGACGGCGGGTTCGGGCTCGACGTGCACACGCGCGAGATCGAGCAGCTCGGACAGGCGATGCCGCGGCGGTTCACGATGCGCGGCGATCACCCGCCGGAGCTGCTCGGGAACAACACCGGGCCGACCGCCATCGAGACACTGCTGGCGGCGCTCGGCTCGTGCATGGCCGGCACGTTCGCGGCGCAGGCGGCGGCGCGCGAGGTCGCGCTCGACGCGCTCGAGGTCGACCTGGAGAGCGCGATCGACCTCAATGGCTTCTTCGGGCTGCAGCCCGTCCGCCCCGGTCTGGATGGCGTCACGGTCACCATTCGCGCCGAGGCGGACGCATCGCCGGAGGTGCTGGAGGAGATCGCGACGGCCGCGCGGTCGCTGTCGCCGGTGTTCGACTCGCTCACCAACCACGTCGACGTGAACGTGACGCTGGAACGCTCACGGTAGCGCACCTGCCCGGACGGTCGGGCCGCGTGCCCGGCCGTCCGGATCACTCGGCAGCGGCCGCCCCGACGGCGCGGCGCATCGGTCGGGCGGCGACCAGGATGAGGACAGCCGCGCCCATCAGCACTGCGAACCCGCCAACGTACATCCCGGTGCCATCGCCCGGATGCCCGATCGCGATGACAACGGCGACCACGCCGGCCGCGCCCCCCATCCGCTGCGCGAGATTGACGAGGGTCGTGGCGTCCCCCACCCGCTCGCGCGCGACGGCCGTGTACGCAGCGGTCATCGCGGGCATCTGGGCCAGTGCGAGGCCGGCGCCGCGTGCGGCCAGGATGACGGCCAGCGCCGGCGTCGACGGATCGCTCGGCGCGAGGAACGGCAGCGTCGTGATCGCGAGCAGCGTGGCGCCGAACGTGGTGACGCGCCGCGCGCCGTGGCGATCCGTGAGTGTCCCGGCGACGGGCAGGACCAGCGCGCTCCCCAGCCCCATGACCAGCAGCAGGAATCCCGTCGCCGTAACCGGCTCGCCGGAGCTTGCACGCAGGTAGAGCGGCAGCAGGAGGAGGCCGGCATACATGCTGGCACCGGTCAGCGCGACCGTGCCGGTGGCGCCGGCGACACTGCGGCTCCGCAACAGGTGGAGGTCGATCAGCGGGCGGTGCCGACGCAACGCGGCGACAATGAAAGCGACAATCAGGACGGCACCCGCGACAAGGGCCATCGCCGGCATGGCGCGTACCCCGGCGGACCCGATCTGCGTCGCGCCATAGAGGGCCAGCGGGGACCCGCTGCCGATCAACAGGAGGCCGAGGCGGTCCAGGCGACGACCGGCGTCGGGCTCGCCCGGCGGGATCAGCCCGCGTGCGGCCGCGAGCACGACTACCCCGACAGGCACGTTCATCCAGAACAGCCAGCGCCAGGACCCGGTTTCGAGCAGCAACCCGCCGACGCCCGGGCCCACGGCCGGTCCGAGGGCGATGACCAGTCCGAGCGTGCCCATGATCCGGCCGAGCTGGTCGCGCCGCACGCTGGACGCGATCACGGCCTGGCCGCTGGGCACCATGACACCTGCCGCCAGCCCCTGCGCCAGCCGCGAGCCGATGAGCGTCAGCGGGCCGGTCGCCGTGGCGCAGGCGACGGAGCCCAGGGTGAACAGGCCGAGGCTGGCCGCCCACGTGCGCCCGTGACCAAACCGGCTGCCCAGCCAGCCGGCGGCCGGGAGCGAGCTCGCGAGCGCGACCAGGTAGCCGGTAACGACCCACTGCACGGTCGCCAGCGACGCCGTGAGCTCAGCGCACAACTGCGGGATCGCCAGGTTCACGACGGTCGCGTCGAGCATCGCCATGAATGCCCCCGCGCCGGCGACGGCCGCGATCTTCCATGTGCGCGACGGGATGCCCGTCGCGTTTTCCTGATCCGGATCCTGCACGCGCAACGCCACTCCCCTCGCCTCGAGATCGCGTAACGCCGGGCGGGTTCGAGCCGCGCCGGCGCCCGTTATGATACATTTGTATCAAATCGCCCGACACCGGGCGGACGAGAGGGACGCAACGAATGCCCAGGGCGGTGGACCACGAGGCACGCCGGACGCAGATCCTGGAGGCCCTCGTGCGCCTGGCGGCCCGCAACGGCCTGCACACGGTCACGATGCGGTCGGTCGCGACCGAGACGGGCGTGTCGCTGCGGCTCGTGCAGTACTACTTCACGAGCAAGGCCCGGCTCATGAATGCCGCGCTGCGGTATCTCGAACGGCGCAGCCACGAGCGCTGGCAGGCCCGGCTCGATACGCTGCACGACGGGCATTCCGTGCGCGAGTATCTGGACGCCTTCTTCGCCGAGGCGCTGCCCACGGACGCGGAGAGCCGTGCATTCCACCTCGTGTGGACCTCGTTCGCCGTGCTGGCGATGACCGACCCGCATCTCGCCGGCCAACCGTTCGTGGAGGGACCGAACCGCCTCGAGGCCGGGCTCGCGGAGATCCTGCGCCGGGCGCAGTCCGTGGGCACGATGGCGGCGAGCCGCGACGCGGACCTCGAGGCCGCGCGTCTCGTCACGATCAATCACGGTCTCGGGACCAGCGTGCTCGCGGGGCAGCGGACGCCGGCACAGGCAATGGATGCCTTCGGGTACCACCTCGATCAACTGCTGGGGCCCGCGCCGAACGCGGCCGCCGTATCCCGCGAGCGGTAGCCGGACGGCCCGCTGCCGGCACTACCCGGACCAGCGCGGCGTCGCGAACGCCTCGACGAGAAAGTCGATCAACAGGCGGATCCTCGGCGCGACGTGGCGGCGGCTCGGGTACAGGGCGTGGACACCGAGCGCGAGCGAGCGATATTCGGGCAGGATCTCCAGCAGGCGGCCGGCGGCCAGGTCCTCGCCCACGAGGAAGCTCGGCTGCAGCACGATGCAGCGTCCCTGCAGGGCACCCGCCAGGCACGTGTCGCCGCTGTTCGTGCGCAGCGTCGGGCGAATGTGCGCCGTCACCGGACCGTCCGGCCCCTCGAACGGCCACTCGTCCCCCGGCGCGAAGTAGCTGTACGCCCAGACTGCGTGCCCGGCGAGTTCCGAAGGCTGTGTCGGCGTCCCCGCACGCCGGAGGTACGCCGGCGAGGCGCAGAGCACGAGGCGGGTGGTCGACAGCCGACGACTGATCAATGTCGAATCCGGCAGCCGCGCGACCCGGATCGCCACGTCGTAGCCCTCTTCCACCACGTCGGCAAGGCGGTCGGACAGTGTCACGTCCAGCGTCACCTGCGGGTGGCGCTGCTGAAAGGTGCCCCACAGGTCCGCCAGGTGACGGATTCCGAACGTTACCGGGGCGTTCACGCGCAGGCGCCCGACCGCCTGCCCGCTCCGGGACGTGATCTCGGCCTCGGATTCCTCCAGCTCGCCGAGCAGCTCCCGGCAGCGCGCGAGAAACACCTCGCCCTCGGACGTGAGCGAAAGCTTTCGCGTCGTGCGGTGCAGCAGGCGCACACCGAGGCGCGCCTCGAGGTTGGCGACGTGGCGTGACACCGCCGCCTTCGACCTCGCCAGGGCCCGGGCCGCCTGCACGAAGCTCCCGGCATCCGCGACCGTCACGAAGACTCGCATTTCCTCGAAGCGATCCATTGTCTCGTTTTCCGCAACGATCTGTATCTACAGGGCTAGTTTATCCCGAAATTGCGCCGCCTTACGATGCAAGCGTGCCCGGCCAATACGAACCGGGACGGCCCGGATCCCGGGCCCGACCAGACCTCGGAGAAAGCAACATGAAACAGGCTATGCAACATCTCGTGGCGACTGACGCCGGATGGGGCCCGGTCGCGCTGCGCGTCCCGGTCGGGATCATCTTCATGGCGCACGGCAGCCAGAAACTGTTCGGCTGGTTCGGCGGCTACGGCCTCGAGGGCACGGGCCACTGGATGGCCTCGGTCGGCCTGGCGCCGGGCGTGCTGATGGCGCTGCTCGCCGGCAGCGCGGAGTTCTTCGGCGGGTTGGCACTGACCCTCGGGCTGCTGGTGCGCCCGGCCGCGGCGGCGCTCGCCTTCGCGATGCTCGTCGCGATCTTCGCGGTGCACATCGGCAACGGCCTGTTCGTCGCCAACAACGGCTTCGAGTACGCACTGGCGCTGCTGGCGGTCTCCGTCGCCCTGGTCTTCAGCGGCGCCGGGCGCGGCTCGGCCGATGCCCTGCTCGCGCAGCGGGGGGCCGGGCGGTAACCGGCGCGGGCGCGCCGGCGTCGCTGCCGGCCGCCCGCCCCTCGCGGCCCACGCATGCACGGTCCTGCATTGCAGATCACGGACAACCGGCGATGACGAACACGGCGGATACAACCATGACGGACACGAACACGGGACGTCGCACGACTGTGCACGGACGGACGGTCGACCTCGACCGGCCGATCACGCCGGGCGCGGACCTCGGCCACGTCCACCTCAAGGTCGCGGACATCGAGCGCGCGCTGGCCTTCTACTGCAGCGTGCTCGGCTTCCAGGTCCGCCAGCGCTGGGGCACGAGCGCGGCCTTCCTCGCGGCCGGCGACTACCACCACCACATCGGCCTGAACACCTGGGAGAGTCGCGGCGGACCGCCGCCCGCGCCGGGAACGACGGGCCTGTTCCACGCCGCGATCCGGTACCCGGACCGGGCGTCCCTGGCCGACGCACTGCGCCGCCTGCTGGCCGCCGGCATCCGGCTCGACGGCGCCGCCGACCACGGCGTGAGCGAGGCCCTGTACCTGCGCGACCCCGACGGCAACGGCGTCGAGCTGTACCGCGATCGGCCGATCGAAGAGTGGCCCCGGGGCACTGACGGCAACCTGGCGATGGTCACCGAACCGCTCGACCTCGAGGCGCTGCTGGCGGAGCCGGAGCTGCAGGCCCCGGCCTGAGCGCCGGTCCCGGGCGCCCGGGCCATCCTCGCGCAGGTCGCCGACGAGCAGGCGATCCAGGCCGCGCGCGACGGCGCCCGCCGGGCGGCGAGCAGTGTGCCATCGACGTACACGCTGGCGTCGGTGCCGGCCTCGTGGCCCGGGACCGGGCACGAGCCCGGCAGCCGCACCGAGTGCCCCGCACGCCGTTGATCAAGCCGGCGCGCGCGGCCGATCCGATGCGTCGCGCCTGCATCCGCGCCACGGGGATGGGCGCGTCCGGATCCCGGGGTCGCGAGGGGACAGGTCCGGTGACGGTTGCTTATACTGCTCCCCGCATCGTACCGACATCGGGGGCAGGCGACCGTGCCGAGCGGGCATACCCTGACACTCTTCCTTGCGGCCAGCTTCCTGATCGCGATCGCGCCCGGGCCATCGAACCTCTATGTGTTCACACGAACCCTGGCGCACGGCCGGCTCACAGGCCTCCTGTCCGCCGGCGGCCTGGCTCTGGGCGGGCTTGCGCACACGATCGCCGCCGCCCTGGGCCTGTCGGCCCTGTTCGTCTATTCCCCGACCGCCTTCATGGTCCTCAAGTATGTGGGCGCGGCCTACCTGGTCTACCTGGGAATCCGCACCGTCGCGACCCGCCCGGACCCGTCCGGCACGCGTTCGCCAGCGGTGCCTGCGGCGCGTCCGGGCGCGCGGCGACTGGTCCTGCAGGCCGCCCTGACCGAGATCCTGAATCCCAAGGTGGCCCTGTTCTTCCTGGCGTTCCTGCCGCAGTTCGTGGAGCCGAACGCGGGTCCCGCGCCTGTCCAGCTCCTTCTGCTCGGGCTCGCGTACACCCTGGTCGCCTTGCCCTGCGACGCCATGGTCGCGATGGGCGGCCACTCGATCGGGCGCATGCTCGTCCGCAACGCGTACGTCCGGCGCCTGCTCGAGTGGCTGTGCGGGTCGGTGCTGGTGGGCCTCGGCCTTCGTCTCGCCGCGTCGGGGCCACACTAGTGTCCCTTGACACAGGTTCGTCGCGTGTCAGCACGGCTGTGCGGGCGCTCCGCAAGGCGCACGAGCGCAGGACTGGCGGGCCAATTCAAGTGAGTGCAACGCCGCGGAGCGCCCGCACAGCCGTGCCCTGCGACAGCCCGGTCCATCGCCCCGGGCCGCGTTGCGGCTCCTGGAAAGGGAAGCACCCTTCCCGGCGATCCGCGCCTTGCCCGGGACCATGGGCCGGGCTCTGACATGCGACGAACCTGTGTCAAGGGACACTAGATGCTGCGGCGCGGGGTTGCCCGTTCTCCCGGCGTTGCCCCCGATCCTTCGCGGAATCGCCCGTACGGGGCGTGACCGCCAACCCCGGGCACACGATGTCGGACCCCGGTACTCCCTTTCACCACGGCCCGGACGGTCGTTTTCGCAACCTGCCGGGAGCGCCCGAGCGCACCGCGACCGCCGGTGACATGCTGCACTTCCTGCTGCGTCAAATGACCTCCGTGCGTGCACCACAGATCCCCGCGGGTCACGTGCTGCGCAGGGCGGACGTACTTTCGCGGCTCGCCACGGCGCGCGACCCCAGCGTCACCTGGCTCGGCCACGCGGCGTTCATCCTGCGCATGGGCGGCAGGGTCGTCCTGACGGATCCCTTTCTCGGCAATGCGGCGGGCCCGTTCGGCTTCGGCCCGAAGCGGCTCGTGCCTCCGGCGCTGACGGTCGAGGAGTTGCCGCCAGCGGACGTCATGCTGATCAGCCACAGCCATTACGACCACCTGGACGCCCGGACCATCTCGGCGTACCCGCACAAGACATCGACCCGGGTGATCGTGCCGCTGGGGCTGCGTTCATTCTTCACGCGCCGCGGGTATCGACACGTATCCGAGCAGGACTGGTGGCAGACCCGGGAATGCGACGGCCTGCGCGTGACCGCGCTGCCCGCCGCGCACTTCACGAAACGCGGCCTGTTCGATCGCAACCGGACCCTGTGGGCCAGCTTCGCCATCGCCTGCCGGCAGGCGAAGGTCTGGTTTTCCGGCGACACGGCGCGGGCGGACTTCTTCCCGGACATCGGTCGGAACCACGGCCCATTCGACCTTGCGCTGATCGGCATCGGCGCGTACGAGCCCCGCAGCATCATGCGGTCCGTTCACGCCACGCCGGAAGAGGCGGTGGAGATCGCGCGCGCGGTGCGCGCGAGGCAGGCCATCGGCATGCACTGGGGAACCATCATGTTGACCCCGGAAAATCCGTTCGACGCACCGATCCGCTTTCGACAGGCAGCGGTGGACCAGGGCTACGGAGGAGACAACGCCTGGACACTCGCGATCGGGGAGACCCGGACGTTCGCCAACGCGCCGGCGCCGCCGGGCGGCCATTGACGCACCGACGAGCGGCGACGATCCACTGGACCGGCAGTGTCAGTGTCAGCGCCACCGACCCCGCCGATGCCGGACCGTGGGGGGCGCGCGCGTGTGGCGCGCCCCCGCGCGCCCGGTTATTGCATGGACAGCGGCTCCCCGCCCCACCGGCGCAAGCCGAGCAGCGCCACGTGGTACTCGTCACGCGAGGCGTCGTAGCCCATGCGATACCGGGTCGGGTAGTAGCCCGGCAGTGAATACGCCGCGGGCGTCTTCACCGGCACGATGACGTCGGCCCGCGTGCGCAGGTAGGCCAGCGTGATCATCGGCTCGACGAAGACGAGCCTGCGATCGTGATAGCCATAGAGGAACGTGTACGTGAACGGCTTGCCATGAAACTCGCCGCTCGCCGGATCCAGTCCATGCAGACCCATGCGCTCTTCGGCGGTATCCGGCGGTACCACGTATCCGACCGGGACCAGTGAGGGATCGGGCGGCGCGATGGCGCGTTCGCGAGCTGACCCGGTGAACGTGATCGCCTGCTGCTCGGCCGTGCTGATGAGGTAGAAGTGGACGTCGAAGTGAGGGACCGTATAGACCCCGGCCGGGCGATGACCATCGGGATTCCAGTCCAGGCCGATGTGGTCATAGCCCGTTCTCGGCCCGGTCGTCGGCATGGGCAGGACATATTCCCAAGACTCCCGGTCGGCGGTCGCCTGCGGCAGCCCCTCCAGCGCGTGCCCGTCCAGGACGACGTGAACCGATGTCGGCGTACCGTTGGAGCCATCCACGACGATAACCCGGGCCTGACCATTGCCGACGGCGACGGGATCGCCCGCAAAGATGTGCGCGCCGGACGCCTGGGCACCCCCTGCCGCCAGACCCAGCATCAGCACCGACACGCGCCATGCAGACGTGCTTGACAATTTCATGACCATGTTTCCTGGTGAAGGCACCGGCCGCCCGTGATGACGCTTCCATGATCTCGTCACTCGAAAGCGTGGCCGGCAACCGGTGTGCGGACCGTCGATGCGGCTCTGCCACCCGCGGCGGCTCCGGCCCGCTGGCCGGGCCTCGCCCGTGGTACGCAGAACCGGCCGGCCGTAACGAGCCGCCGTACCCGACGTTCGCCATTTCCAGGCTGCCGTGGGACGTCGTTCGGCCTTGGCCCGATGAATGTAGCACCTCCCCGGAAATCCGCAGCGGATTTCGGACCCCGTGCACGCGGAACCAGCGACGGCGCCGGGACTCCGGGTTTTCCGCGCCCGCCCCGAGGGTGCATATTGTGCGCTTGGCCCCGCCCGTCCCGGAGGAACCACCCGATGAGCCGCGACACGATCCCGAGCACCATGGCGGCCATGCTGCTGACCGGGCATGGCGGCACGGACAAGCTGGTCTATCACGACGACGTGCCGACGCCCACGCCCGGTCCGGGCGAGGTGCTGGTCAAGGTCACGGCGACCGCGAAGAACAACACCGACCGCAAGGCCCGCGAGGGGCTGTACCCGACCAGGGACCAGGGAGACGTGACCTCGTTCGCCATGGGCGGCTCGCCGACGCTGACGTTTCCCCGGATCCAGGGCGCCGACGTCGTCGGGCGCGTCGTCGCGGTGGGCGACGGTGTCCCGGACACCCGGGTCGGGGAGCGCGGGCTGCTGGATTTCAACCTCTATGCCGACGAGCGCCGTGACATCAACCTGACACCGGACTACTACGGGCACGGTGCGGACGGGGGATTTGCGGAATACGTCGCGGTGCCTGCCGGCCAGTTCCACGCGATACAGAACCCCGGGCTCGCAGATGCCCAGCTGGCTGCCATGGGCATGTGCTCGTACCAGACGGCCCTGCACATGCTGAACGCCGCGGGGGTGAAGGCCGGCGAGCGGGTGCTCGTCACCGGTGCCAGCGGCGGCGTGGGCACGGCGCTGATCCAGTTGTGCCGCGCGATGGGCGCGATTCCCTACGCACTCAGCCAGCAGTCCAAGGCGCAGGCACTGCTCGACCTGGGCGCCGAGGCGGTACTGGATCGCGGCGACATGGGGACGTTCGTGGCGCGGGTGCAATCGGCCACCGGCGGCGAACCGCTCGACGCGGTGATGGACCTGGTCGGTGGCGAGATGACCGACCGCTTCATCGACGCCATGATCTTCGACATGAAACGCCGCAGCACGTACCCGCGCCTGAGCATTGCCGGGGCCAGCGGCGGCAACGTGTCCGAGATCATGTGGACCCGCATCTACCTCTACCAGGTGCAGATCTTCGGCGTCTCCCACGGCACGCGGGACGAGGCCGACCAGCTCGTGCGCTGGATTCGCGGCGGCCGGCTCAAGCCGGTGCTGCACGCGACCTTCCGGCTCTCCGAACTGCGCACGGCCGAGGATTACTTCGTGAATCGCGGCAGCAACTTCCTGGGCAAGATCGTGGTCGTGCCCGACTCGGAATGGGACGAGCACGGCGCGCCGTTCGCGCTGGAGACAGCGAAATGAGCGAGGCACTGACCCTGCAGCTGCTGGACACCCACGCCGGCGGCGACGTCAGCCGGATCGTGCTGGGCGGCGTCGCCCCCCTGCCCGGCAAGACCGTGCGCCAGCAGATGGAATACCTGCAGTCGAGTGCGGACGGCCTGCGCAGGCTGCTGCTGTTCGAACCCTACGGCATCCCGGAGATGTCCGTGGACCTGATCGTGCCGGCCACCGATCCGAAGGCCGAGGCGGGCTATATCATCATGGAAGTGATGGGGTACCCGATCTATTCGGGCTCCAACACGCTGTGCACCGCCACCGCCCTGCTGGAAGCCGGCATCGTCGACAAGCGTGAAGGCGTCCAGCGATTCACGATCGAAGCACCGGCCGGGCTGGTGCAGATCGAGGCGCGGGTGAACGACGGCGTGGTCGAGGCGGTGACCTGCGAGGGCCTGCCCAGCTACATCGACACGTACCGGGCGAGCATCCACGTGCCCTCGATCGGCAACGTGACCTACAGCATCGCGTACAGCGGCGGCTTCTATGCCCTCGTCGATGCCACCGAGCTGGGGTTCTCGCTGAACCGAGACGAGGAATCGCGCCTGGCCGACTGCGCGCATGCCATCGTCGAAGCGATTCGCGCCGAAGGCCGGTTTTCCCACTACACGCTGGGCGACGTGGGACCGCTGCCGTTCCTGCACTTCATGGGGCCCGTCGAGCGGGTCGCGGACGATTTCTACCGGTCGCGCTCGACGACCTATGTGCACCCCGGCGTGATCTGCCGCAGCACGACCGGCACCGGGACATCGGCAAGGCTGGCCCTGATGAATCACGAGCAGCGCATCAGGCCCGGCGACCGGCTCGAAACCGTGTCTCTGCGCGAGACCGCATTCATCGGTCAGTTCACGGGCACCCGCCAGGAGGGGCCGCACCAGGTGGTGGAAAACACGATCACCGGCCGGAGCCATGTGCTGGCGCGCTCGGAGATCGTCGTCAACTGCGACGACCCCATGGTCGAATGCGCGGGACTGCG
>Ga0209918_1000124_pt1 | contig 58303 bp, 52 predicted proteins | sample SalPonD_shore_MG_FD_185712 | JGI IMG/M metagenome (GOLD analysis project Ga0209918, IMG submission 185712) | Salt pond soil microbial communities from South San Francisco under conditions of wetland restoration - Salt Pond MetaG... | ecosystem: Environmental > Aquatic > Marine > Intertidal zone... | reverse complement strand
CGCAGGGCCTCTCCTTGTGGGTCAGGCTTCAACCCACAGGGCCTTTCCTTGTGGGTCAGGCTTCAGCCTGACATCGGTGGGGCTGTTTCGGTTGTGTCGGGCTGAAGCCCGACCCACGGGGCCTTTCCTTGCGGGCCAGGCTTCAGCCCACAGGGCCTTTCCTTGTGGGTCAGGCTTCAGCCTGACATCGGTGGGCCGTTTCGGTTCTGTCGGGCTGAAGCCCGACCCACAGAGCCTTTCCTTGTGGGTCAGGCTTCAGCCTGACATTCGGTCCAGCCTGTCTCGGTTCCGTCGGGCCGAAGCCCGACCCACGTCACACGCAGGCAAGCAGCGGGTTGGCCGGTTCAGTCCTGGCCGAGCCGACCCTTGCGCCCGCCGCGGCGCGGCTGGCGTCCGCCCGCGTGCCCGATGAGGCGGACGCGCACGGCGGGGTGGGCGTCCCACAGGTTGTGGCGGTTGATGGCGTCGCGCTCCCGGGCGGGCAGGATCGACCAGTCCCGAATCTGCTGCAGCGTGCGGCGGCAGCCGACGCACCGGTCGTTCGCGTCGAGGGTGCAGATGCCCACGCACGGGCTGTCGTCCAGGAGCCTGTCTTCGGAATCGTCCATCTCAGGCCCGTCGCGTGTCGGCGTGGTCGAACCAGCGGATGGGGATGACCTCGTCCGCGTGCTCGTTCCCGCCCGGTGCGGCATCGCCCTGGTCGAGCGCCAGGAAGTCGAACAGGCTGCGATCGGCCAGTTGCGAGGGTGCGACGTTCTGCAGCGCCGAGAAGATCGTCTCGGTGCGTCCGGGCTGCGCGCGTTCCCAGTCCGCCAGCATGGCCTTGATGTTCTGGCGCTGCAGGTTCTCCTGCTCGCCGCACAGGTTGCACGGGATGATCGGGAAGTCGCGCAGCCGCGCGTACTTCTCGATGTCGCGCTCGCTGCAGTAGGCCAGCGGGCGGATCAGCACGTTGCGGCCATCGTCCGAACGCAGCTTCGGCGGCATGGCCTTCAGGCGGCCGCCGTGGAACAGGTTGAGGAAGAAGGTCTCGACGATGTCGTCGCGGTGATGGCCGAGCGCGATCTTCGTGATGCCGTTGCCGGCCGCCCAGGAGTACAGCGCGCCGCGCCGCAGGCGCGAGCAGAGCCCGCACATGGTCTTGCCCTCGGGCACGACACGCGTGACCGTGCTGTAGGTGTCCTGCTCGATGACGTGCCACTCGACGCCGCGCTCGCGGAAGTAGTCCGGCAGCACGTGCCCGGGGAAGTCCGGCTGCTTCTGGTCCATGTTCACGGCGACCAGGTCGAAGTCCACCGGCGCCCGCCCGCGCAGCTCGATCAGCAGGTCGAGCAGCGTGTGCGAGTCCTTGCCGCCGGAGATGCAGACCATCAGGCGGTCGCCGTCGGCGATCATGCCGTAGTCGGCGATCGCCTGGCCGACCTGGCGCTTCAGCCGCTTGTGCAGCTTGCGGGCATTGACACTGTCGGGCAGGGCGGCGAGAGCCATGCGGGGCCTCTCCGGACGGGTTCGGGCGGGGCACCGATTGTAGCGGTCCGGTTGCCGCACGGCGAGACGGCTACACTCAGGCAAGGTTCGATCGCGGGCCCTGCGGGCCCGGGTCGGACACGGGCCGTGCCGCTGCCATTGGCATGGTCCGCCAGATTCGGGGACCTGCCATCGCGGAACCGCGGGCACGTCCCCGTGCCGCGGGAACCCCGGGATCCGCCGGGGACTTCCCGAGTCGACGGGGCCGAGACCGGCCGAACCGGAGGGTAGCGATGAACGTGGCCGTGGAGCTGTGCGTGGTGCCGATGGGGGTCGGCACATCCGTGTCCGATTACGTGGCCGCCTGCCAGCGGGTGATCGAGGAGGCGGGTTTCGACCCGGAGCTGCATGCGTACGGCACGAACTTCGAGGGCGAGTGGGACGAGGTGATGGCGACCGTACGCCGCTGTCACGAGGTGGTGCACGACATGGGCGTGCCGCGCATCTTCACGACCATGAAGATCGGCACCCGCACCGACCGCATGCAGACGCTCTCTGACAAGGTCGCGAGCGTGCGCATGGCCGGCCCGGGTCCGCGGCTCGTCTGAGAACGGCCCTGCGGGCGCATCGGCCGCGGCAACGGACGGCGCCCCGCGCCCTCAGTCGTGGAAGTCGCGCCCCTCGCGCGTGGCCGCGATGTAGCCGGCGCGGATGACGAAGTCGCCGAACGGCTCTCCGTCCTCGCGCGCCGCGGCGTAGTCGGCGATCAGGGGTTCGAGCTCGGCGAGGATCTGCGCCTCGCCGATGTTCTCGCGGTAGAGCTTGTTCAGGCGTTCGCCGCGGAAGCCCGCCCCGAGGTACAGGTTGTACTTGCCGATGGCCTTGCCGACGAACCCGATCTCGCCGAGGTACGGACGGGCGCAGCCGTTCGGGCAGCCGGTCATGCGCACGACGATGGCGTCGTCGCGCAGGCCGTTCGCCGCCATGATCGCCTCGAGCTTGTCGATGAGCGCGGGCAGGTAGCGCTCGGACTCGGCCATGGCGAGGCCGCAGGTCGGGAACGCCACGCAGGCCATCGAGCTTCGGCGGACGGCGGAGAGATCGGCATGCGGGTCGATGCCGTGTTCGCGCAGGATGTCCTCGATCTTCTCTCGATCGCCGTCGGCGACGCCGGCGATGATCACGTTCTGGTTGCAGGTCAGGCGGAACTCGCCGTCGTGCACCTTCGCGATCTCGCGCAGTGCGGTCATCAACTGGCGATCGTCGGTGTCCCTGATGCGGCCGTTCTCGACGAACAGTGTGAAGTGGCCGCGGCCGTCGATGCCGTCGACCCAGCCGTAGCGGTCCGCGTTCGACTCGAAGACGTACGGACGCGCTTCCTCCAGCGTGATGCCGGCGCGCTTCTCGACCTCGGCGCGGAAGGCGTCGACACCGTTGTCGTCGATCGTGTACTTCAGGCGCGCGTGCTTGCGGTTGACGCGGTCGCCCCAGTCGCGCTGCACGGCGGCGACCTGCCAGGCGACGTCCAGCACCTGGTCCGGCGTGCAGAAGCCCATCGGGCTCGCCAGCCGCGGATAGGTCGCCGGTTCGCCGTGGGTCATGCCCATGCCGCCGCCGACGGTGACGTTGAAGCCGGCGAGGGTGCCGTCGTCGTTCTCGATCGCGATGAAGCCGAGGTCGTGGGCGAACACGTCCACGTCGTTGGTGGGCGGGACGGCAACGGCGATCTTGAACTTCCGCGGCATGTAGCGCCGGCCGTAGAGCGGCTCCTCGTCGACGGACTCGCCACCCGCGTACTTCTCGCCGTCGAGCCAGATCTCGTGGTAGGCGCGCGTGCGCGGCAGCAGGTGCTCGCTGATGCGCTTCGACCACTCGTATACATGGCCGTGCAGCGCCGACTGGTACGGGTTGGAGCTGGCGAGCACGTTGCGGTTGACGTCGCCGCAGGCGGCGATCGTGTCCAGCAGCGAGGCATTGATGCCGCGCATGGTCTCCTTGAGGTCGTGCTTGAGCACCCCGTGGTACTGGAACGTCTGGCGCGTGGTGAGGCGCAGGGTGCCGTTCGCGTGGCGCGTGGCGACGTCGTCGAGCGCGAGCCACTGGTCCGGCGTGCATACGCCGCCGGGCATGCGCACGCGGATCATGAACGAATAGGCGGGCTCCAGCTTCTGCTTCTGGCGCTCGGCGCGCAGGTCGCGGTCGTCCTGCTGGTAGCTGCCATGGAACTTGAGCAGCTTGGTGTCGTCCTCCGGGATCGCGCCGGTGGCGCGGTCGGCGAGACCCTGCTCGATGGTCCCGCGCAGGTAGTTGCTGTCGTACTTCAGGCGTTCCGCCGGATCGAGCTTGTCGAGGTCCTGCTCGCTCATGAGGTCTCTCTGGACCGCCCGTCCCGTCACGCGCGGGCAGTCCGGCCGTGGTGTATGGGTCGCTGGCTGACGCGGCCGGGCGATCGCGCGGTGCGTCGATCGGTCAGTACACGTCGCGCTGGTAGCGCTTGTCCTTCTGCAACTGGCCCAGGCGGGCCGCCGCGTCCGCGTTCGACAGGTCGCCCTGCTCGGCGATCACGTCGATCAGCGCCTGGTGCACGTCGGGTGCCATGCGATCGGCATCACCGCAGACGTAGATGTGCGCGCCTTCCTCGAGCCACGCGTGGAGATCGCGCGCATTCTCGCGGATGCGGTCCTGGACGTACACCTTGTCGGCCTGGTCGCGCGAGAAGGCCACGTCGATGCGCTCGAGCAGGCCCGACTCGCGCCAGCGCAGCCACTCGCGCTGGTAGAGGAAGTCCGTGCGGAAGTGCTGGTCACCGAAGAACAGCCAGTTGCGCCCCGCGTGCCCGCGGCTCTCGCGCTCCTCCAGGAAGGCCCGGAACGGCGCGACGCCGGTGCCGGGACCGATCATCACGATCGGCGCGTCGCCGTCCGACGGCAGCTTGAAGTTCTTGTTGCGGTCGATGTACACGGGCACGGGACGCTCGTCGTCGATTCGCTCGGCCAGCCAGGTGGAGGCGACGCCCTCGCGCTCGCGACCGTGCGAGGCGTAGCGCACCGGCGCGACCGTGAGATGGACCTCGTCGGGGTTGGCCCCGTGGCTCGAGGCAATCGAGTACAGGCGCGGCGGAAGCTTGCGCAGCCGGTCGACGAAATCCTGCGCCGCGATGCCGGTGGCCGGCCATGCGTGCAGCACGTCGACGATATGGCGCCCCCACATCCAGTCGCGCAGCGGCTCCGCGCCCTCGCCGGCGATCAGCGCGGCCAGTGCGGCGTCGCCCACGAGCTCGGCCCACCCCTGGAGGAAGGGGCGCGTAAGGGTCGTGATCTCGTAGTCGTGCGCGAGCGCATCCGACAGCGAGACGTCGCCGCGCGGCCCGGATACGGTCTCGTTGCCGTCGAGGCCGAGGGCCGCGAGCACGTCGGCGACCTCGTCCGGGTTGTTCTCGGGGAGCACGCCCAGCGCGTCGCCGGGTTCCCACTCGAGCCCGCTGTCCTCGAGCGAAAGCTCGATGTGGCGCGTGTCCTTCGCCGAGCCGCGCCCGTTGAGCGTGACGTTGTCCAGCAACGTCGCCGGGAACGGGTTCTTCTTCGACCACTGGCGCTCGGCGGCGTGGCCGCCCGCGACCGGGCCGAACGCCACGACATTCGATGGCGGCGCTTCCAGCTCGGCGGACAGTGCCTCGAGCGCACCCTCCACCCAGGCCTCGGCTGCATCGTCGAAATCCACGTCGCAGTCGCTGCGCGGATGAATGCGGCTTCCGCCCAGCGCTTCCAGGCGCTCGTCGAAGTCGCGCCCGGTCTGGCAGAAGTGCTCGTAGCTGGTGTCGCCCAGGGCCAGCACGGAGAAGCGGGTGTCCTTGAGCGGCGGCGCCTTCCTCGAGTGCACGAGTTCGTGCAGCTCGGCGGCGTTGTCCGGCGGCTCGCCTTCGCCGTGCGTGCTCACGACCACGAGCAGCCGCGCGGCGTTCTTGAGCTGCGGCTTCCTGACGTCCGCCATGTCGATCATCTGCGGGCGGAAGCCGCGGGCCCGCGCCTTCTCCGCGGCCTGCTCCGCGATGCCCTCGGCGTTGCCGGTCTGCGAGCCGTACAGGATGGTGAGCTCCGGCGCCGAGGCCGGATCGGCTGCGCCCGCCTGGGCCTCCGCCGGGGCCGCGGAAACACCGGCGGCCGTCAGCCCCGCGAGGTAGCCGCTGAGCCAGGTCAGCTGGTCGCTGCCCAGTCCCGCGATCACGCGGCTGACCTGTTCGGCCTGCTGCTGCGTCAGGGGACTGTTCGACTCCGAGAGAAACTGGCTCGACATGGCGGCTCCGCGCTTCACCGGGCAGGGCCCGTTCGTACCGCCAGAAGGTATACCGCCGCGCTTAGATTGAAAAAGTCTCGATGTTCATATTGTTATTCCGGTATCGCCTATCGGCGGCGCATGCGGGTCGCCGGCCCCGTCGGTCCGGGCCGGCCCTGGATACGGTGCGCGCGCGCCGGCCGCGGTCAGCCGGTTACGCAGGTGATCAGCTTCAGGATGGTTTCGCGCTGGATGGGTCGGCGATCCGTGCCATGGTACATCTCGTAGACCGCGCAGATCAGCCGGGCCTTGCGCGGTGCGGCCAGCGGCGTGCCGGCGTCCGCGAGCACCTCTTCGGTGATCGCGATGATGCGCTCGAGCAGGTCGCGATCGACCGGCGCCTGCTCGGGCTCGATGACGACGGTATCCGGCGTATCGGGCGAAGGGCCGGGCGCGACGCCGGTCGCGAGCCATTCCACGGAGACGTCGCCCGCCTGGGCGATGGCGAGCAGCTTGGTGCGTGTGGGCTCCGTGCGACCCGCCAGGCACTGGCGCAGGAAGGTGTCCGAGACGCCTGCCTTGCGGGCGAAGGCGCGCACGCTCATCTGGCCGATGAGGCTCGCGAGCCGGGTGGGAAAGGTGTCGGCGTGGGTGGCCACATGCTGGATGGCGACGGTGTCGCCGCGGATATCATCATGTTTCACGTTGTCTGTTCCCGCCCTCGGGGGCCTGTAGTTGTTATCGTTTGTCGCATCCCGGGGGGGACGCGGCCTGCGGATTGGTGCTACCTTTCTCTTGTGCTATGTATACATTGACACTGCGACATATAGCGCGCTAATCTCCGTTTCCATGACGACGATGCCCGCACCCGACCTCAACCAGATTCCCAGCGACCCGGTCCATCGGAACGAGTGGATCAAGTTCCAGTTGCGCATTCGAGGCAGCTCGCTGTCCAAGCTCGCGCGGCGGCTCGGGGTCACGCGCCAGGCCGTTCGCAACGCACTGGCAGCCCCGTATCCGAAGATGGAGCGGGTGATCGCCGCGGAGCTGGGCCTGAACCCGGAGAGCATCTGGCCCGAGCGCTACGAGGCCAGACGGTCCGATCGCGCCAGCGGTTGACCCGCCGGGGTCGCGGACCGGTCTTCCCGGTCGGCTCGGTAAACCTACCATCCCGCTCCCCTGTCGTGACAATGCTCCGGAGCGACCTCCACGCGGCCGAGAACGACGCGCGCAGGGTTCCAGGGCGTGCCGGTTCGGCCGCCGCCAGTGCAGATCGGGAACACGGCAGCCAGCTCGGTGCCGTCCATGGAGGTCGTTCGCGGCCGCGTCCCGCCGGCCGCGGTAAGGCTCAGTTCTCTTCGGGTGGAACGTATCCTTCCGGGTGTTCCGATCCCGAGCCGAAGAAGAACTTTTCCATCTCCTGCTCGAGAAACTGGCGCGCCTTCGGGTCGACGGGAGTCAGGCGCATCTCGTTGATCAGCATCGTCTGGTGCTGCAGCCACATCTGCCACGCCTCCTTCGAGACGTTCTCGTGGATGCGCCGGCCCAGGTCGCCCGGGTACGGCGGGCGGTCGAGCCCCTCGGCCTCGCGACCGAGCTTGATGCAGTGAACGGTGCCTCCCATCGTGCCTCCCGTGTGCGCGTCGCGCTTCGTTGACAATTATACAGAGTGGTCCCCGTCATGCTACGCGGCCGGTCGCGCGGCGGTCGATCAGGCGCGCACGAGCAGCGCCTCGGCCCGGTCCAGCGCGGCCGCCGTGCCGGCGATCACCACCACGTCGCCGGGTGCGAGCGCCAGGTCGGCAGCGGGCGCGTCGTGGCGCCGGCCCTGGCGCGTGAGCGCCGATACGGTCGCGCCGACCCGCTCCAGTTCGAGGTTGGCGAGCGTCTGCCCGAGGGCCCGGGCGTCGTCCGGTAGCGGCACCGCGCGCAGCTCGAGCGCCTCGGGATCGGCGTCCTGCGAGCCCGGGAAGAGGGCGCGCAGCAGCGCGTACCGATCGCGCCGGACGGCGCCGATCCGATGCGTCACCCGGTTCATGGACTCGCCGAGCAGCAGCAGGACGTGCGAGCCGACCATGAGACCGGCTTCGAGGGTCTCGGGCACGACCTCCGTCGCGCCGGCGGCCTGCAGTTCCCCAAGGCGCGTGTCGTCCCGGGCGCGGACCAGGATCGGAAGGTCCGGCATCGCCGCGCGCACGGTGCGCACGACGGGCAGGGCCGCTTCCGGGTCGTCCAGCGTCAGCACGAGCGCCCGGCAGCTCGCAAGGCCCGCAGCCCGCAGCACGTCGAGCCGGGTGCCGTCGCCGTAGTGCACCGCGGCCCCGGCCGCGCGGGTGTTGTCCACGCGCACCGGGTCGATGTCGAGCGCGGCCCAGCCGTAGCCGGCGCCATCCAGCAGTCGCGCGACCTGCTGCCCCACCCGGCCGAACCCGACCAGGATGACGTGCCCCCGGCGGTCCTCCGCGATCTCCTCGTACGGCGCCGCCGGACCGGCCGCCGTTCCGGGCCGACGCCCCGTGAGCGGCCCGTTGAACCGGATCGCGAGCGGGGCGACCGCCATCGAGAGCAGCAGCGCCGCGAGCACGACCTGGCCGTACTCGGGAGAGAGCAGGCCCTGGGACAGCGCCAGCGTGAGCAGCGCGAACCCGAACTCGCCGCCGTGCGCGAGGACCAGCCCGGTCCGCAGGGCCGCGCGCGTGGACATGCGAGCGATCCGGCACAGCACGAACACCAGCACCAGTTTCAGCAGCAGCAGGGCACTGAGCAGCAGCAGGACCCAGGGCCAGCCGACGACCAGCACGGCCGGGTCGAGGAGCATGCCGATGCTGACGAAGAACAACGCCAGCAGCACGTCGCGGAACGGCCGGATCTCGGCCTCGATCGTGTGCCGGTACGGACTCTCGCCGAGCATCATCCCGGCGACGAAGGCACCGAGCGCGGGCGACAGCCCGAGGAAGGACGTCCACCACGCGGCGCCGAGCGCGATGGTCAGCGCCGCCAGGGTGAACAGCTCGCCCGAGCGAAGCGCAGCCACGCCACCCAGCGCGCGGCGCAGGACCAGGTGGCCGAGGCCGAGGATGACGGCCAGTGCGAGCGCACCCTTGCCGAGCGCCACGAGCAGCGCGGCCGCGAGCCCGCCCTCGCCCGGGCTGGCCAGGCCCGAGATGATCACCAGGAAGGGCACCACGGCCAGGTCCTGGAAGAGGAGTACGCCGAGGGCCGCACGACCGTGCGCCGCGCCGAGCTCGAGCTGGTCGGAGAGCTGCTTCGTCACCAGGGCCGTCGACGACATGGCCACGACACCGCCGAGGACGATGGCGCCCGGGACGCCGATGCCCACCCAGCGGGCCCCCGCGTAGGTGATGCCGGCAGCCAGCACGACCTCGGCGCCGCCGAGCCCCAGCAGGGCCCCGCGCATCCGGGCCAGGACCGGCAGCGAGAACTCGAGCCCGATCGTGAACAGCAGCAGCACGACGCCGAGTTCGGCGAGCGAGCGGATCGTGCTCATGTCCTGGACCAGCGCGAATGCGCCGGGCCCGGCGGCGATGCCGACCGCCAGGTAGCCGAGCACCGCCGGGAGTCGTGCGCGCAGGAACGCGGCCGCCGCGCCGACGGCGATCAGCAGCAGGAGCAGCAGCTCGGTGAAGGCCTCGGGCGCGTGCACGGGGTCAACCGGCTCGGTTCGTGCCGGATGCCGGCCGGCATCCGCGCGCGCTGCGGGTCATGGGCGGCTCCATGGCGTATGCATCGTTCGTCCCGAGGCGCGATAATACGCGACTTGGCCGCTGCCCTTCGGCACCGGCCGGTCCCGGAGGAGAATCATGATCGACATCGCGCGCCTCGACAGCGCCGACCCCGATTTCGATGCGCGCCTCGCGGCGTTGCAGCAGTGGGATGCCACGGCCGGGTCCGAGGTCCTGCACGCGGTCCAGGACATCCTCGCCGACGTGCGTGCGCGCGGTGACGCCGCGGTCGTGGAGCTGACCAACCGCTTCGACCGTCGCGATGCGGCGGTCATGGCCGACCTCGAGGTGTCGCATGAAGCACTGGATGCCGCGCTCGCGCGCCTGCCCGCGACCGAGCGCGGCGCGTTGGAACATGCGGCCGAGCGCCTGTCCGACTATGCGGAGCGCCAGAAGCTGGAGAGCTGGTCGTACCGCGACGCCGACGGCACGTTGCTCGGCCAGCAGGTGAGCGCGCTCGACCGCGTCGGCCTGTACGTGCCGGGCGGCAAGGCCGCCTACCCGTCCTCGGTGCTCATGAACGCGATTCCCGCGAAGGCGGCAGGCGTGGGCGAACTGATCATGGTCGTGCCGATGCCGGACGGCGAGATCAGCGACCTGGTACTCGCGGCCGCGTCGATCGCGGGCGTCGATCGCGTGTTCGCGATCGGCGGCGCGCAGGCCGTGGCCGCGCTGGCCTTCGGCACGGAGACGGTGCCCGCGGTCGACAAGATCGTGGGCCCCGGCAACTCGTATGTCGCCACGGCCAAGCGCCTCGTGTACGGCGTCGTCGGCATCGACATGATCGCCGGTCCGTCCGAGATCCTCGTCGTGTGCGACGGCGACACCGACCCGGACTGGATCGCGCTGGACCTGTTCTCGCAGGCGGAGCATGACGAGGAGGCGCAGGCGATGCTGCTGTCACCCGACGCCGATTTCCTCGACCGCGTCGCGGCCAGCATCGAGCGCCTGCTGCCGGAGCAGCCGCGGCGCGACATCATCTCGACCTCGCTCGCGAACCGCGGCGCGCTGATCCGCGTGCGCGACCTCGACGAGGCCGTCGCGGTCGCCGACCGCATCGCGCCGGAGCATCTCGAGTTGTCGATCGCGGATGCCGAGACACTTGCGCCGCGCATCCGCCACGCCGGCGCGATCTTCCTCGGCCGGCACACACCCGAGGCACTTGGCGACTACTGCGCCGGTCCGAATCACGTGCTGCCCACTTCGCGCACGGCGCGCTTCTCCTCGCCGCTGGGCGTGTACGACTTCCAGAAGCGCACCAGCCTCCTCGGCTGCTCGCCCGCGGGCGCGGCACGGCTGGCCCCGACCGCCGCCACGCTCGCGCGCGGCGAGCGGCTGTACGCGCACGCGGCCTCGGCGGAGGCGCGTCTCGCGGACGACGCCGTGGCGGGCCGGGGCGCATGAGCCGCGCAACCGACTGGATTCGCCCCGAGGTCCGGGCGCTTTCCGCCTACCACGTGCCCGGCGTCGGGGACGTGGTGAAGCTGGACGCGATGGAGAACCCCTACGCGTGGCCGGACGAGGGCCTGCGGGCCGCGTGGCTCGAGACGCTGGGGAAGGTCTCCGCGAACCGCTACCCGGACCCGCGCGCGACGGCGGTGCGTGAACGACTGCGCCGGCACCTTCGCCTTCCGGCCGATCAGCACCTGCTGCTCGGCAACGGCTCGGACGAGCTCATCCAGCTCATCCAGCTCGCGCTCGCGCGGCCCGGCGCGACGGTGATGGCGCCCGAGCCGACCTTCGTGATGTACCGCATGATCGCGACCTTCTGCGGGCTGGACTTCGTCGGCGTGCCGCTTGACGGCGAATTCGGGCTCGACCGACGTGCCCTCGAGACGGCCCTCGCGGAGCACCGCCCGGCGGTCGTGTTCCTCGCGTGGCCGAACAATCCGAGCGGCAACCTGTGGCCGCGCGCGGACATCCGTTTCGTGCTCGAGCGCGCGCCCGGGCTGGTCGTGGTCGACGAGGCCTACGAACCGTTCGCCGGGGAGACCTTCGTCGAGGAACTCGGCGCGTGGGACAACCTGGTCGTGCTGCGCACGCTGTCCAAGCTGGGCCTGGCGGGCCTGCGCCTCGGCGCGCTGGCCGGGCCGGCCGCGTGGCTCGACGAGATCGACAAGCTGCGCCTGCCGTACAACGTGAACGTGCTCACGCAGGCGAGCGCCGCCTTCGCGCTCGATCACTTCGACGTCCTGGCCGAACAGGCCGCCACGATCCGCGGCGAGCGCGAGCGCCTGTCGGCCAGCCTGGGCCGCCTGCCGGGCGTCGTCGCGTACCCGAGCGCGGCCAACTTCATCCTGTTGCGCGTGCCGCGGGGCCGCGCCCGGGCGATCTTCGACGCGCTGCTGACCAGGGGTATCCTCATCAAGTGCCTGGACGGCGCGCATCCGCAGCTGGCCGACTGCCTGCGGGTGACCGTCGGCACACCCGCCGAGAATGCCCGCCTCGAAGCGGCGCTCGAAGGCCAGCTGCAGGCGGCCTGATGGAGCGCCGCATCGTCGGCTTTCACCGGGACGACGAGGGCGACTGGGTCGCCGATCTCGACTGCGGGCACACGCGCCACGTGCGCCATCGCCCGCCGTGGTTCAATCGGCCCTGGGTCGTCGACCCCGCGCAGCGCGCCGCCGCGATCGGCACGACGCTCGACTGCGTGAAGTGCGATCGCGGCGAGCCGGTGGATGCTTCGCGCGGTGCGGATGATGGCGGGTCGTGAGCGGTGCAGGCCAGATGTCTCGATCGGATCGGCGGGAAATCGCCGCGTAGGCGCTTCGCTTCGAACCTGGATCGCCACGGCCGGCTGCGCCGGCCTCGCGACGACGTCCAGCGACCATCGGGCGAGTTGAGTGGCCGCAGCCGCGGTTGCAACGACGAGGTCATTGCGAGCCCGCGCCAGGGTGTCGGCTTCCGCGGCACCTGCAGGGGCCATGCGACGCCGTCGGCCGTGGTCGGAACCCGCGCGCAACGCACGACGCCGAACAGGCGGGTCGCCATCCGTTGGCAACTTGCTGACACGCCGCGGCCAGGCCCGCTTGTTGTTTCGCGCGTACAGGGTTCCGGGTTCAGCCCCTGAGATGCTCGTGGAAGTCGTCCAGCGCCGCGCGCAGTGGTCCGTAGTCGCCCCGCATGCCGCGAAGCGTTCGCGCAGGGTGGCGCTCGACGACGCACGAGCGTGCAGGCACGCTCAGTTCGGCGACGGCCGCTGCGCGAGCGTCGCGGTCACGTTGTGGCGCTCGCCGCCGCGCTCGAATACCACGTCCACCTGCGTCCCGGGCGGCGAGCCGGTTGTCACGCGCAGCAGCGTGTCCACGTCCGGCAGCGGCGTGCCGGCGACCGAGAGCAGCACGTCGCCGCGGCGCAGGCCGGCCGCCTCGGCCGGGCCGTGCATGAAGATCCCCGCCACCCGCAGGCCGGGCTCGTCGCCGCCGGCGCGCGTGCCCGGCAGGTCCTCGGCCTGGACGCCCAGCCATCCGCGGATTACGCGGCCGTGGGCGCGCAACTGCTCGAACACCTCCGACACGATGTCGATCGGGATGGCGAAGCCGATGCCCTGCGAGCCGCCGGAACGCGAGTAGAGCGCGGTGTTGATGCCGACCAGCTGACCGGCCGGGTTGACCAGGGCCCCGCCCGAGTTGCCGGGGTTGATGGCGGCGTCATGCTGGATGTAGTCCTCGAAGGTGCTGAGGCCGAGCCGGTCCCGGCCGGTGGCGCCGACAATACCCATGGTGACCGCCTGGCCGACTCCGAACGGATTCCCGATCGCGAGCACGACGTCACCGACACCGAGCGAGTTCATCGGCGCCCGGCGGATCGCGGGCAGGTGCCGGGCGTCGACCCGGAGCAGGGCCAGGTCGGTCTCGGGATCGCTGCCGACGAGGTTGGCATCCAGGCGGTGGCCATTGCCGAGCACCACCGCGATCTCCTCGGCACCGTCGATCACGTGCTGGTTGGTGATGACGTAGCCCGTCGGGTCGAGGATCACGCCCGAGCCCAGCGAGGTCTCCAGCCGGGTGCCGTCATCGTTCCTGCCGTCGCCGAAGAATTCCTGGAACAGCGGTGCACCGGGCCGCGCCGGTGCCGGCACGCGCCGGGCGCTGTATACGTTGACGACCGCGGGCGCGGCGCGTGCGACCGCGTCGCGGTAGCTCCAGCGCGAGTCGCCGCCGGGTTCGCGCAGCGCGTTCAGCACGACGAAGGCGAGCACGCCGGCAACGGCGCCGACGGCGGCGGCGCGCAGGACGAACCGGATGGTCGGGCGCAATGACATCGGCGAGGGCGGTCGATCCTGTCCGCGATTGGTGGTCCGGATTCTAATGGCCCGGATGGCGGATGTATCGGGCGCGGGTGACCTTTCGGTGCAGGTGAGGGTGGGTGGCCGTGGTGCTTCGGCCGTTCGCGGCAGGTACACTCGCGTCCCGGTGAGGTCGAGACGGAGAGGGGCATGATCGAGACGCGGGCGCTCGTTGACTACGCCAACGGCCTGCTGGAAATCGACACGATCCGCGACTTCAGCCCGAACGGGCTCCAGGTCGAGGGGCGCCCCCGGATCGAGCGCATCATGTCGGGGGTGACGGCCTGCCGGGCGTTGCTGGAGCAGGCGGCCGAATGGGGCGCCGACGCGTTGCTCGTCCACCACGGCTGGTTCTGGAAGAACGAACCGGCGCCGCTCACGGGGATGAAGCGCGAGCGTGTGCGTGCGGCCCTCGACGCCGGCATGAACCTGCTTGCCTACCATCTGCCGCTGGACGTGCACCGCGTCTACGGCAACAACGCCGAGCTCGCGCGGCAACTGGAAATCCGTGTGACCGGGCAGCAGGATGCGGGCGGCATTCCCGGTCTGCTCTGGCACGGGCGCCTGGAGGAACCGATGCGCGGCGCCGCGCTGGCGGATCGCATCGACCGCCGGCTTGCACGTGCCCCGCTGCACGTCTCCGTCCGCCAGGACGAACTCCATACCGTCGCATGGTGTACCGGGGCCGGGCAGGACTTCATCGACGACGCGGCCGCGCTCGGTGTGGATGCCTTCATCACCGGCGAGGTGTCCGAGCGGACGACGCACGCCGCGCGGGAGCAGGGGCTCGATTTCTTCGGCGCCGGGCATCACGCCACGGAGCGCTACGGCATCCAGGCACTCGGTGCGCACCTGGCCGAACGCTTCGAGCTGGCGCACGTGTTCGTCGATATAGACAACCCCGTCTGAGGCTGCACACCGGCGTTGGTGGATATGCTATCCTTCGCGCTTTGCATCCGCTGGGCAGGCGTCGAGGCCGGTCGGCGGAACCGGAAAGCTTGAGTCGGATCGGGGGAGACCTTCGATGGCTTCGGATGATGTGGACCGCAATCGACGCCGCTTCCTGACCCGTGCGACCACGGTCGTCGGCGGGGCGGGTGTCGTTGCGGTGGCCGTTCCTTTCCTCGCGTCAATGTCCACGAGTGCACGGGCGACGGCAGCCGGGGCACCGGTCGAGGCCGACATCAGCAAGCTCGAGCCCGGCCAGAAGGTGATCTACAAGTGGCGCGGTCAGCCCGTCATCCTGGCCAAGCGCACCGAGCGCCTGATGGAAACCCTGAAGAATCTCGCGCCGCGGCTCGTGGACCCGATGTCCAAGGCCTCGGAGCAGCCGCCATATGCCCAGAACATCCAGCGCGCGCGGGAAGAGCGGCCCGATGTCCTCGTGATGATCCTCATCTGCACGCATCTCGGTTGCTCGCCCACCTGGCGCCCGGAGAAGGCGCCGCCGGACCTCGGTCCCGACTGGCCGGGGGGCTTCTTCTGCCCCTGTCACGGCTCGCGCTACGACTCCGCGGGGCGCGTCTTCCAGGGCCAGCCGGCCCCGAAGAACATGGCGATTCCCCCGTACGTGTACGTCAGCGACAACCGCGTCAAGATCGGCGACGACAAGCGAGGGTAAGGCCGATGGGCAAGCTCCTGACCTGGGTGGACGACCGCTTCCCGCTCACGCGGATGATGCGGGAGCATCTCACCGAGTACTACGCACCGAAGAACTTCAACTTCTGGTACTACTTCGGGTCGCTGGCGCTGCTGGTGCTCGTCCTGCAGATCGTCACGGGCATCTTCCTGACGATGCAATACCAGCCGTCGGCCGAAGACGCCTTTGCGTCCGTGCAGTACATCATGCGCGACGTGCACTGGGGCTGGCTCATCCGGTACATGCACACGACGGGCGCCTCGATGTTCTTCATCGTCGTGTACCTGCACATGTTCCGCGGCCTGCTCTACGGCTCGTACAAGAAGCCCCGCGAGCTGATCTGGATCTTCGGGATGCTGATCTTCCTCGCCCTGATGGCCGAGGCTTTCATGGGTTACCTGCTGCCGTGGGGCAACATGTCCTTCTGGGGCGCGCAGGTCATCATCTCGCTGTTCTCGACGATCCCGTGGGTCGGGCACGGCCTTGCACAGTGGATCCGTGGCGACTTCGTCATCTCCGGGGCCACCCTGAATCGTTTCTTTGCGCTGCACGTGATCGCGATGCCCCTGATCCTGCTGGGTCTCGTCGTCGCTCACATCCTCGCGTTGCACGAGGTGGGCTCGAACAACCCCGATGGCGTCGAGATCAAGAAGAAGAAGAACGAGCGCGGCATTCCCGTCGACGGCATTCCCTTCCATCCGTACTACACGGTGAAGGACCTCGTTGGCGTCGTCGTGTTCATGATCGTGTTCTTCCTCATCGTCTTCTACGCGCCGACGATGCATGACCTCTTCCTCGAGGCCCCGAACTTCCAGCCGGCGGATCCACTGAATACGCCGGCCCACATCGCGCCCGTGTGGTACTTCACGCCCTTCTACTCGATTCTGCGCTCGATTCCCTCGATCGGCGGCACTGCGTTCCCGGGCGTGATCACCATGGGTCTCTCGATCGTACTGCTGTTCTTCCTGCCCTGGATCGACAACGGCCTCGTGCGTTCCACCCGCTACCGGTCGGGTCTGCACAAGGCGCTGCTGCTCGTGTTTGCAGTCGTGTTCATCAGCCTCGGCTACCTGGGCACCCAGCCGCCGACTCCGACGCTGAAGACGGTCGCGCAGACGCTGACGGCCTGCTACTTCGCGTTCTTCGTCGGCCTGTTCCTCGTCAGCCGTTTCGAGAAGACCAAGCCCGTGCCGGAAAGGGTGACGCACTGATGCTCAAGCGAATCGCACTGATCCTGACGGTCTGCTGCCCGCTGGCGGCGTTCGGCTCCGAGGGTGGGCATCCGCCGTTCTGGGAGCAGCCGAGTATCAATGTCCATGACCAGGCATCGCTGCAGCGGGGCGCGCGCCTGTTCGCGAACTACTGCATGGGATGCCACCAGGCCAAGTACCAGCGCTGGATGCACGTGGCGGACGACCTCGGCATACCCGACGACGTCCTGCAGGACAACCTGATCTGGACGACCGGGCCGAAGGGCAAGAAGGAACGCGTCGGCACGCTGATGACGAACGCGATGACGGACGACTACGCGACCCAGGCGTTCGGCAAGGTGCCGCCCGATCTGACGCTCGTGGCGCGGTATCGCGAGCCCGCGTGGATCTACAATTACCTGCGGTCATTCTATATCGACGAGTCCTCCAAGACGGGCGCCAACAACGCGCTGCTGAAGGGTGCGTCGATGCCCGACGTCCTGTGGTCGCTCCAGGGCTGGCAGCGTCCGAAGTACGAAGAAGGCGACGGCAATGGCGAAAAGCGCATTGTCGGATTCGACCAGGTCCAGAAGGGGTCGATGACGCCGGAGGAGTATGATCGGGCGGTGACTGACCTCGTGAACTTCCTCGCGTACGTGGGCGAGCCCGCGCAGCTCGATCGCGCGGCCATGGGAAAGTGGGTGATCCTCTTCCTCGTGGTCCTGCTCGTGCTGGTGTATGCACTCAAGAAAGAGTACTGGAAGGACGTACACTGACCCCCGGGCGTCCCGGCACCCGATGGTGCGGGGGCGCTCGATTCGTGTGACTTCGAATCGGAATCGTCGATGACGGTAACCCATCGCAGCGTGATGACGCTGTTCGCCGCGCCGGAATCGGTCTACAGCCACCGCGCGCGGATCGTTCTCGCAGAGAAGGACATCCAGGCCGCGATCGAGGAGGTGGATCCCGACGACAAGCCCGAGGATCTGCTCGACCTCAATCCCTACAACACGCTGCCGACGCTGGTCGACCGTGACCTGGTCCTGTACGACTCGCGCGTGATCATCGAGTACCTGGACGAGCGCTTTCCGCATCCGCCCATGATGCCGGTGGACCCGGTGTCGCGTGCGCACACGCGCCTGGCCCTGTTCCGGATCGAGACCGACTGGTACTCCCTGCTGCCGGATCTGGAAGGCGGGGACAAGGGGCGTCGAGACAAGGCCCGGACCGCCCTGCGCGACAGTATCGCCGCGGCGGCGGACGTATTCGCGGCGCGGCCGTTCTTCCTGAGCGACGAGTTCACCATGGTGGACGCCTCGATCGCGCCCATCCTGTGGCGCCTGTCCCGCTGGAACGTCAAGCTGCCGAAACAGGCGTCGCCCGTGGAGGCATACGCGGAGCGGATCTTCACGCGAGCGGGATTTCGCCGGAGCCTCGGCGAGGCGGAGCAGGCCTGAAGGGCATCCGGCTGCCCGCCGAGGGACGCCCGCGCCTGCCCGAGGAGCCGTCCCGTGGCCGTGCTGGCCGGGGGGGCGCGCGGCGGCGTATCATGACCATGCCTGATCGGCGGGGGACCTCACGATGAATTCGAGCCGACCCTACCTGCTGCGCGCGATCTACCAGTGGATCGCCGACAACGACTGCACGCCTTACCTGCTGGTGAATGCCGCGGGACGGGGCGTGGTCGTACCGCAGGAGTACGTCGAGAACGACAAGATCATCCTCAACGTCGGCCCGATGGCCGCGCACAACCTCGTCCTCGGCGACGAGGAAGTCACGTTCGATGCACGCTTTGGTGGTCGCCCGATGTCCGTGGCCGCGCCGCTGGCCGCCGTCCTCGCGATCTATGCGCGCGAGAACGGGCAGGGCATGCTGTTCACGGAAGACACCGTCGAGGGCGAGGAGGAGGCCGCTGCGGCCGACAGCCAGCCTGGTGGCGACGAATCGCCCGCGCGGGCGAGCCGGCGGCCGAACCTGAAGGTGATCAAGTAGGGGGCGGCTGCTGCGCGCCGAACAGCTCGCGATCGATCAGGTCGCACAGGCAGTGCAGCACGAGCAGGTGCGTTTCCTGGATTCTGGCCGTCGAATCCGAGGGTACGCGAATCTCGATATCCTCTTCTCCAAGCGTTTCCGCCAGCACGCCGCCATCGCGACCCGTCAGGGCGACGACCCGCAGCCCGCGATCGTGCGCGGTGGCCACGGCCTGCACGACGCTGGGTGACTGTCCGCTGGTGGAAATCGCCAGCAGTACGTCGCCGGGGCTTCCGAGCGCCTGGATCTGGCGCGCGAACACCTGGTCGTACGCGTAGTCGTTGGCGATCGCCGTCAACGTCGGGCTGTCCGCGGTCAGGGCGATCGCCGGCAGGGCCGGACGTTCCAGCTCGAAACGATTCACCAGCTCCGCGGCGATATGCATCGCGTCGCCGGCGGATCCGCCATTGCCGCAGGCGAGGATCTTGCCCTCCGACAGCAGCGCCCGCGTCATCGCCTCCGCGCCCGCGACGACGGCCTCGGGCAGGCGAGCGCGACCTTCCAGCTTGGTTTCGATGCTGGCATCGAAATGGGCCTGGACGAGTTCGCGTGGTTCCATGATTCCGTCCTTCATTCCGCGTCGAATGCGCCGGCGATCCATTCGATGCGATCGCCCGTGCCGAGAGCGACGACGTCGAAGCGCGCGGCGCGTGTCGCCAGGCCGTGGCGCGCGATGTATTCCCTCGCCGCGCGGACCAGTCGACGTTGCTTGCCCGCATCGACACTGGCGAGCGCGCCGCCGAAGTCATCGCGGGCCCGGTAGCGCACCTCGACGAAGATCAGCAGCTCCCGTGTCTCCATCACGAGATCGAGCTCGCCCCAGCGCGAGCGGTAGTTGGCCGTGCGCAGCCGCAGGCCATGGGACTCGAGGTGTCGGCGGGCCCGCTCCTCCGCGGCGCGGCCGCGGGCGGCGCGCTCCGTCACGAGTCGTTCGCGCGTTCGCGGATGTCGGTGCCGACAGGTGCCTGATCGTCCGGATTCGCCTCGGGACGCGGCACGGGTTTCGGCACGCCCTGCACGAACGTGGCCCAGCGCAACTGGCGATGAATCCGGTGATGGTCATCGAGGGTGAGGCGCCCGGTGCGCCCGGTCAGGCCGGCGGTTGTGTCGCCACGCAGCCGATCGAGATGGGGCAGCAGTGCGAAGGCGTCGATCCCGAGCGCGAACAGGCGGGGATAGCGCTTCTGGAGGCCGGGCCAGTCCTGCCGGATCGCCCGGTACAGTGGATCGGGGGCCTTGAGATTGTCGAGCACCCACGGGACATCGGTGAAGAACAGGCCGTTCATGTCCCAGTCCGCGTCCGGATTGACCGTCCCCGCGAACACGTGCGAACTCGCGTAGGTGGGCAGGTCGGCGGCGCGGTGGAAGTCGAGCTGTGGCTTGATCAGGCGTGCCTGCTTCGGCATCGCCGCGATGTAGATCATCTGGACGTCCTGGCGGCGTCTCGGCTCGAAGCTCACCGACTGCCCGATCGTGGACTCCACGCGGCGTTCGCGTGCGTACGAGCGGTCCAGGTTCATGATGGCGCGGATGGAGCGGGCATAGTCGGTGGCGCGGCTGTTGTACTGCCCGGATTCGAGCACGACGCCCCCCAGCTCCTCGAAGCGCGAGCGGAACGCGTCGAGCATCCGGCTGCCCCAGTCGCCCGCCGGTACCAGCGCGACGGCGTTGAAGTGGTCGTTCTGGATCGCGGCCTCGGCCGCCTGGCGTGCCTCGTCTTCGGGTAGTAGCCCGAACTGGTAGAGATTGTCGGGCGGGCGCACGCTGCCGTCGGGGAGGTAGTTCAGACTGAGCACCGGCACGTCGAGCCGCATGCGGCCGGCGAGCTCCGCCACGGCGGATTTCTGCAGCGGCCCGATCACGAAGGCCGCGCCGTCGGCCACGGCGCGATCGTATGCGGCGCCCGCGTCCATGCCGTCGCTCCCGGTGTCGTAGATCGTGATGCGGGGACGCGGGATGTAGTCCGGCTGATCGTAGTAGGCGGCCAGCAGCCCGTCGCGAATGGCGCTGGCCGGATCGGAGAGCTGCCCGCTCAGTGGAAGGAGCAGGGCGATCTTCGGCGGATACCGGAGCTCGGCCAGTACCCGCTCGCGCAGCTTGTCCACGAACTTGTCGGCGGCCGGGTGGTCGCGGTACTGCTGCCGCCACCGTTCGAGCACCGCCTGCACGGACTGTTCACCCAGGCGGGCCCGCCGTACGGCGAGGGCCAGGTTCGCCCAGCCGCTGAGGATGGGCATGTCCTCGACGCGCGCCAACTGCTCGAGCCGATCGACGGGCACGCCCTGGAGCAGCGACCAGATGGACTCGTGGTTGTCCTCGACGTCGGTCGTGGAGGTCAGCAGGTGCTCGCGCTGGATCCAGGCCGACAGCGCACGTTCGGGCTGGCCCGTGAACTCGAAGGCGCGTGCCTGCGTACGCAGGATTCGCGCCCGGAATGCCTCTGGCATATCCTCCGTGATCGGTGGCAGCAGTCGCAGGGCCCGTACGCCCTGCTGGCGGGCGACCGCCGCCTGGGCATCGACGACACGCTTGCGCAGTGCCAGTGGCTCCGGTATCGGCTGCGCATCGAGCTTCTTGTGCCACTCGAGCGCGAGTTCCGGGTAACCCGAGTCGAACAGCAGCTCCACGATCCGCAGTCGCCAGCGTTGCTGCTCGGCCGGCGGCGCCGACTCGGCGAGGTCGCGGTAGATGCGGACGGCCGCCAGCGGCCGACCGTCGGCGAGCATCTGCTGGGCCCGCTCGACCTGTGCCTGCGTGGTCTTCTGCTGTTCGCCGGGCGCGGCCTGTTTTCGGGGCGCCGCACAGCCGGCCATGAGAACGGCTGTGAGGACCAGGACGAGCCAGCGGCGGAGCGCGGTGGATTCGATCACGGGATGCGGGCAGGTTGTGACAAAGGGTCGCAGTATCGGGACCGCCCCACGGCCTGTCAATCTGTCGACAGTGGCGAGGTGTCCGTGACGCCGGAATGCGCCCGCTGACCGGCGGGTGGCCTTGTATTCGCGCGACGCCCGGCACACAGTGCGCCGCGATGGACGAATCCCCCGAAACCGTGCGTCCGGGCTGCCTCTACGTGGTGGCGACGCCGATCGGCAATCGCGCCGATCTCGGCGCGCGTGCCCGCGCGATCCTGGCGCAGGTCGACGTCGTGGCTGCCGAGGACACGCGGCACACGGGCCGGCTGCTGTCCGCGCTCGGGATCGAGGCACGCCTGCTGTCGCTGCACGAGCACAACGAGCGCGTGCGTCTGCCCGGCCTGATCGAGCGCCTGCGCGCGGGTGAGTCGGTGGCCCTCGTGAGCGACGCGGGGACACCGGGCCTCAGCGACCCCGGGTATCCGCTTGTTGCCGCCGCGCACGACGCGGGTGTGCGGGTCGTGCCGGTTCCGGGGCCGTCGGCCGTGCTGGCCGCACTCGTGGCGTCCGGGCTCGCCACCGACCGGTTCGTGTTCGAGGGGTTCCTGCCGGCGAAGCCGAAGGGGCGTCGGGACCGCCTGCGTGCGCTCGCCTCCGAGCCGCGGACGCTGGTGCTCTACGAATCGGCGCACCGCATCGGCGATTCCCTGCGCGACCTGGCCTCGGCGTTCGGTCCGGAGCGGCCCGCGACGCTGGCCCGCGAGCTGACGAAGGCATGGGAAACGATCCGGCGCGCGACGCTGGGCGACCTGGCCGCCTGGGTTGCGGAGGATGCCGACCAGCGCCGTGGCGAGATCGTGCTCGTCGTCGCGGGCGCGCCCCCGGGCGAGACGGACGACCGACGCCTGGCCGAGATTCTCGAACCGCTGCTGGCGGAGCTGACACCGGCACGGGCCGCCGCCGTTGCGGCGCGCCTGGCCGGCGTGCCGCGGCGTCGGGCCTACGATGTGGCACTGACCCGGACGCGCGCCGGGCCCGCGCCCCGCGACGAACCCTGAGGACCACGGCAGGTCCCACCGATCCCCACCCCCGGTGCGCGTGGTAGAATCACCCCCGGAGTCGGCCAGGCAGCCGCTGTCGCCCGTGTGGCGGCAGAGGAAAGTCCGGGCTCCACAGGGCAGGGTGCCAGGTAACGCCTGGGCGGCGCGAGCCGACGGAAAGTGCAACAGAGAGCAGACCGCCCAAGCCGTCTCCGGACGGCCGGCAAGGGTGAAAGGGTGCGGTAAGAGCGCACCGCGCCGGTGGCAACATCGGTGGCACGGCAAACCCCACCCGGAGCAAGGCCAAATAGGGGGACGATCACGTGGCCCGCGTGGTCCCCGGGTAGGCCGCTGGAGGCGGGCGGTGACGCCCGCCCGAGATGAATGGCTGTCCCCGACAGAACCCGGCTTATGGCCGGCTCCGTACTGAATCCCCACGGCGGCCTCGCGGCCGCCGTTTTTCATCCCGTTTGTCACTTATCCGAGACAAGCACCTGATCTGCCTGCCTATATTGCGCTCCCACCACGGCCCGCTTCTGTAAGTTCCTGTCTTATCGGCACTTTCAATCACCGATCGGGGCGCATTTACCTTGACACTGCGTTCCGGCGCTACCTATAGTGTCATTGCGTGGGGAATAGTGGGTAATCGTGGATACCCCCGCCGGGAGCGACCGTGTTCCGAGGTGTTACCAACCTCAACCTGGATGCCAAGGGCCGGATGGCCGTCCCGGCGCGCTACCGCGAGCGGCTGCAGGCGGAGTCCGACGGGCGCGTGGTCGTGACGGTCGATCGCGATGGATGTCTGCTCGTGTATCCCCTGCGCGAGTGGGAGGCCATCGAGCGCGAGCTCGTGCAGTTGCCGTCGCTGAACAAGCAGGCGCGCCGGCTGCAGCGGTTGCTCATCGGCCACGCCACGGAGTGCGAGTTCGACGCCCAGGGCCGGATCCTGGTCCCCGGGCCGCTTCGGGAGTTTGCCGGGATCGATCGGCGCGTCGTGCTGATCGGGCAGGGGAACAAGTTCGAGCTCTGGGACGAGGCCACCTGGAACGAGCGCCGGGCCGTCTGGCTCGCGGCGGACGACGACGAGGAGGGGCTCGAGCTGCCCGCGGCGCTCGAGTCGTTGTCGATCTGATCGCATGGATGCCGCCAACCCGCATCGACCGGTCCTCCTCGACGAGGCGCTGGCGGCGTTGCTGGTGCGCCCGGGCGGGGCCTACCTCGACGCGACGTTCGGGCGCGGCGGGCACGCCGCGGCGATCCTGGAGCGCCTCGACGCGTCCGGGCAGCTCATCGCCATGGATCGCGACCCGGATGCGATCGCGGCCGGGCAGGCACGCTTCGGCGACGATCCGCGCGTGCGACTGGTGCAGGGAAACTTCGCCATGATCGGTGACATCGCCGCCCGACAAGGACCGGCACGCGGTCTCGACGGCATCCTGCTCGATCTCGGGGTGTCATCGCCCCAGCTCGACGATGCGGCCCGCGGCTTCAGCTTCCGCCTTGACGGGCCACTGGACATGCGCATGGATCCGGCCTCGGGTCCGTCGGCCGCGGATTGGCTGGCCACGGTGGAGGCCGACACGCTGGCCGAGGTCATCCGGCATCTCGGGGAGGAACGCTTCGCGCGCCGGATCGCGCGCGCGATCGTGGCGGCACGCGCGGAATCGCCGATCGAGACCACGGGGCGGCTCGCGGAGATCGTCGCCGCGGCCGTGCCGCGGCGCGAGCGCGACCGCCACCCGGCCACGCGCACCTTCCAGGCGGTGCGGATGCACGTCAACGCGGAACTCGACGCGCTCGACCAGGCGCTGGCGGCGATCCCGGCCGCGCTGGCGCCCGGGGGGCGGGTCGCGATCATCAGCTTCCACTCGCTCGAGGACCGGCGCGTGAAGCGCTTCCTGCGCACGGCCGAGGGCCGCGACGTGACGGTGGTTCGCGACGGCCGCGGCCAGGTTCTGCCCGTGGAGCCGCCGGCTGCCCGGATGACGCTGCGCGCCGTCGGCCGTCCGGTGACGCCGACGGCGGAAGAATGCGCCGGCAATCCACGCGCCCGCTCGGCGCACCTGCGCGTCGCGGAGCGCCCGGCGTGAGGCGGCCCCGCATGACGGCACTCGCCCTGGGGGTCGCGGTGACCCTGACAGCGCTCGGCGTGGTCTACACGCAGCATCGCTCGCGCGCGGAGTTCGTCGCGCTGCAGCACCTCGAGCGCGTGCAGGCGGAGCTGGACACCCAGTGGGGCCGGCTGGAACTGGAACAAAGCACGTGGTCCACCCACGGGCGGATCGAGCGTATCGCCCGTGAGCGCCTGGACATGCGTCAGCCCGACTTCGACCGGGCCGAAATCGTGGTACTGCAATGAAGCGGCATGCGCGACAGAACATGGCACCCGGGCGCCGGCGTTTCGTCGTCGGCGCATGCGCGTTCGGGGGCCTCGTGCTGGCAGGTCGGGCCTTCGATCTGCAGGTCGTGCGGCGGGACTTCCTGCGGGATCAGGGCGATGTCCGCCACGTGCGCACGGTGCCGGTGCCCGCGCACCGGGGCATGATGGTCGATCGCAACGGCGAACCGCTGGCGATCAGCACTCCCGTGTGGTCCATCTGGGCGGATCCGGGCCCGTTGCTCGAGGCGCCCGATCGCTGGCGTGCGCTTGCGAAGGCGCTGCGGATGTCGGTGCGCGACCTTCGCGCACGCGTGCACGGGGCGAGCGACAAGGAGTTCGTCTGGCTGAAGCGGCAACTGACGCCGAGCCGGGCGAAGGAGGTGCTCGCGCTCAATGTGCCCGGCGTCGGGCGGCGCCGCGAGTATCGCCGGTACTACCCCACGGGCGAGGTCTCGGGCCAGGTGCTCGGATTCACCGGCATCGACGACCATGGGCAGGAAGGGCTCGAGCTGGCGTATGATGACTGGCTCGCCGGGCATTCCGGGCGCAAGCGCGTCGTGCAGGATCGCCTGGGCCGCGTGGTGGAGGATCTCGAGCTTCTGCAGCCGGCCGAGCACGGCCGCGACCTGCGGGTCAGCCTCGACCGGCGCCTCCAGTACCTGGCGTATCGCGAGCTCAAGACCGCCGTGGCGCACCACGGCGCGAAGGGCGGCTCGCTGGTGATGCTCGACGTGCACACCGGCGAGGTGCTGGCCATGGTCAACCAGCCAGCCTTCAATCCCAACGACACCAGCGAGCGTTCCGGCGATATCGTGCGCAACCGCGCCGTCACCGACGTATTCGAGCCCGGCTCGACCATGAAGCCGCTCACCATCACCGCGGCCCTGGAGAGCGGACGTTTCACGCCCGAGACGCCGATCTCCACGGCGCCGGGGACGTACCGCGTCGGCGGACACACGATCTCGGACGACCGCAATCTCGGTACCCTCGATGTGTCGGGCGTGATCATCAAGTCCAGCAATGTCGGCGCCAGCCGGATTGCCCTGTCGATGGATCCGGGGGCCTTGTATCGCACGTACGCGCGGTACGGTCTCGGCGTGTCCAGCGGAAGCGGCTTTCCCGGCGAGGCGAGCGGGACCCTCCGGCCGCCCAACGCCTGGGGTCGGCTGGAGCAGGCGACGATGGCCTTCGGCTACGGCGTGTCGGTGACCACGCTGCAGCTGACGCGCGCCTACGCGGCAATCGCGGCAGATGGCGTGCTGCCCCCGATCCGGTTCCGCAAGGTCGCCGACATCGCCGCGGAGGCGAACCAGCGCGAGCGCATCATGAGCAGCGAGACCGCGCGCGAACTGCGACGGATGCTCGAGGCAGTGGTGTCACCGCGCGGTACGGGTGACCGCGGGTCGGTCAGCGGCTACCGCGTGGCGGGCAAGACCGGCACCGCACACAAGGTTTCGGCGCACGGGTACGCAGACAAGCGGTACCGGGCGCTGTTCGCCGGCTTTGCCCCCGCGAGTCATCCGCGCATCGCCGCGGTCGTCATGGTGGATGAGCCGCAGGGAGACTATTACGGGGGGCTCGTCGCCGCCCCGGTGTTCTCGCGCGTGATGGCCGGCGCGCTGCGCCTGCTCGACATCCGCCCCGACGACCCGGGCGATCATCTCGTGGCGACCACGGCGGGCGACTCATGATGACGGCCGAGGCAATGAGCGGACCCACGCTCGGTGCGCTGCTCGCCGAGTGCTGCCCGGCGTCGTCGGCCGATCGCCCGGTGGCCGGCCTGGCGCTGGACAGCCGCCGCGTCGTGGCCGGTGGTGCGTTCGTCGCGCTTCCGGGTACGCGCACGCACGGTTTCGAATACCTCGACGAGGCGCTGGATCGGGGTGCGTCCACGGTGCTCTATGCGGTGTCCGATCCCGAGTGGACGGTGGCGCGCCAGCGCGCCTGCGAGACGGCGGGCGCACTCGCCGTGGCGGTGCCGGACCTCGCGCGGCGGCTCGGTGCGATGGCAGCGCGCATGCACGGCGATCCGGCCGATCGCCTGGAGTCGGTCATCGCGGTGACCGGCACGGACGGCAAGACGTCGGTCACGCATTTCATCGCGGCCATGCTCGATGAGCCGGAGCGGCCCGCGGGTGTCCTCGGCACGCTCGGACGCGGCCGCGTCGGGGCCACCGACGCGGCAGGGCTGACGACGCCGGACGCCATCGGTCTCCAGGAAGGTCTCGCGGCGCTGGCCGACGCCGGGATCCGGCGGGTGGCGCTCGAGGCCTCCTCGCACGGGCTGGCGCAGCATCGCCTCGACGGGACCCGCATCGACATCGCCGTGCTGACGCACCTGGGCCGCGACCACCTGGACTACCACGCGGACGCCGCCGCGTACGCGGCCGCCAAGGCCCGCCTGTTCACCTGGCCGGGACTGCGTGCGGCGGTTCTCAACACCGCCGATGCCTTTGGCCGCGAGTGCCTCGCCCGGCTCGCCGCGGATGCGCGCGCGATCACCTACGGTGGCGAGGGCGCCGAGCTCGTGGCGGCGGACATCCGGTGCCACCCGGCCGGGCTGGCATTCGAGCTCGTGCACGGCGCGTCGCGGGCGTCCGTGGCGGTGCCGCTGCTCGGCCCGTTCAACGTGGACAACCTGCTGGCCGCCGCCGGCGCGCTGCTCGCGCTGGATTACCCGTTGGCGGACATTGCGGCCCGCATGGCGCGCGTTCGCCCGATCCCGGGGCGCATGGAGCTGTTCCGGGTGCCGGGCCGCCCGGGTGTCGTCGTCGACTACGCGCACAATGCCGGCGCCCTGGAGACGGCGCTCGCCGCCCTGCGCGCGCACACCGCCGGTCGCGTCTGGTGCGTGTTCGGCGCCGGCGGCGATCGCGACCGTGGCAAGCGCCCGTTGATGGGCGCTGCCGCCTGCGCGGGCGCCGACCGCGTGATCGTGACCGACGACAACCCGCGCAGTGAGCCACCCGGACGCATCGTCGCGGAGATCCTGGCCGGCATGCCCGACGGCGGTGCCGCGCAGGTGCAGCACAACCGTGAGCGTGCGCTCGCGCTTGCCGTGTCGCAGGCCGGCGAGAACGACCTGATCCTGCTGGCGGGCAAGGGCCACGAGACGACCCAGACGCGCGGGTCCACCCCGCTGCCCTGGAGCGATCGCGCAGCGGCGCGACGCGCCCTCGGCCAGCCTTCCGCGGAGGGCCCATGATCGAGCTCGATCTCGACACGGCGGCCCAGTGGACCGGCGGGCGGCTCGCAGGCGCGGCCGCCCGCGGCGTATTCCGCGGCGTGAGCACGGATACGCGCACGCTGGCAGCCGGCAACCTGTTCGTCGCACTGCGCGGGCCGAGCTTCGACGGGCACGACTTCGCCGCGACGGCCGTTCGCGCAGGCGCCGCCGGACTGGTCGTCGACCACGCGGTGGAAGCGGAACTGCCACAGGTGGTCGTCGACGACACGCGCGCGGCGCTCGGCCGACTGGGCTCGGCCTGGCGCGCCCGCTTCGCCATCCCGGTGATCGCGGTCACGGGCAGCAACGGCAAGACCACCGTCAAGGAGTGCATCGGCGCGGTCCTGCGGCAGTCCGGCCCCGCGCTCGTAACGCGCGGCAACCTCAACAACGACATCGGCGTGCCGCTGATGCTGTGCGAGCTTGGCCCGGAGCACACGGCCGCCGTGTTCGAGCTCGGCGCGAACCACCCAGGCGAGATCGATACGCTCGCGCGGCTGGTCACGCCGAATGTGGGCCTGGTCACGAACGCGGCCGCGGCCCACCTGGAAGGTTTCGGCAGCGTGGAAGGCGTTGCGCGCGCCAAGGGCGAGCTGTTCGCGGCCCTGCCGGCGCAGGGCACCGCGGTGATCGCGGTCGACGAGCCGTGGGCGGACCTTTGGCGCGAGCTCGCGGGTGAGCATCGCCGGGTGAGCTTCGCGGTCGTCGCCGAGGCCGACGTGCGCGCGGCGGCCGCGGAGGACGGCATCGTGCTCGAGATCTCCGGCGAGCGGCGCCGCGTGGCGTTTCCGCTGGCCGGCGCACACAACGTGCGCAATGCCGCGGCGGCGGCGGCCGCGGCCTGGGCCGCCGGTCTGGACACCGACACGATTGCGCGCGGACTGGCAGCGGTCGAACCCGTCGCGGGGCGCCTGGTGCGACGCGACGGACCCGGCGGCAGCACGCTGCTGGACGACACCTACAACGCCAACCCGGGGTCGTTCGCGGCCGCCTTCGGCGTGCTCGCGGGGCAGCCGGGGCGGCGCTGGGCGGTGGTCGGAGAGATGGGCGAGCTCGGTGACGCCACGCGCGACGAGCACCGCCGCCTCGGGCAGGCGGCGCGCGAGGCCGGTGTGGAGCACCTGTGGGCCTTCGGTCCCAGCGCGGCGCAGACCTGCGACGGCTTCGGCGCGGGCGCCGCGACGGTCGAGGACCTCGACGCACTCGCGGAGCACCTGGGCGCACGGCTGGATGGCGACGTGACACTGCTCGTCAAGGGCTCGCGCAGCAATCGCCTGGAACACCTCGTGGAGCGGCTGCAACGCGTCACCAAACCCATGACGGACGCGGGGAGCCAGCGCCCGTGCTGCTGAACCTCACCGAATGGCTGACGCAGTTCCACTCCGGGTTCGACGTCTTCCGGTACCTGACGCTGCGCGCGATCCTCGGGGTGTTGACGGCGCTTGCCATGGCGTTGCTGATCGGCCCCGGCGTGATCCGGCGCCTGACGGCCGCGAAGGTTGGCCAGTTCGTGCGTGACGACGGACCGCAGAGCCACCTCTCGAAAACGGGCACGCCGACGATGGGCGGCGCGCTCATCCTGGTGGCCGTCGCGACCAGCACGCTCCTCTGGGGTGATCTGTCGAATCGCCACACGTGGGTCGCGCTGATCGTGACCCTGCTGTTCGGGCTCGTCGGGGGCGTGGACGACTGGCGCAAGCTCGTGTACGGCAACTCGCGCGGCCTGCCGGCCGTCGTGAAATACGCGGGGCAGTCGGTGATCGCCCTGGGGGCCGCGGTGTACCTGTACATGAGCGCGCAGGTCCCCGCCGAGACCCAGCTCATCGTGCCGTTCTTCAAGCACATCGCGATCCCGCTCGGCCTGTGGTTCGTGCCGTTCGTGTATTTCGTGGTGGTCGGCACGAGCAATGCCGTCAACCTGACCGACGGTCTCGACGGGCTGGCGATCCTGCCGACCGTGATGGTGGCCGGGGCGCTGGGCGTGATCGTCTATGCCGCCGGCAACGCCGAGTTCTCGAGCTACCTGCAGATTCCCTACGTGCCCGGCGTGGGCGAGCTGGTCGTGTTCGCAGGCGCCATCGTCGGCGCCGGGCTCGGTTTCCTGTGGTTCAACACCTATCCCGCCCAGGTGTTCATGGGCGACGTCGGCGCGCTGGCGCTCGGGGCCGCGCTGGCGCTGCTGGCCGTGATGGCGCGCCACGAGCTCGTGCTCGTGATCATGGGCGGGGTGTTCGTGGTGGAGACGCTCTCGGTGATCCTGCAGGTCGCCAGCTACAAGCTGACCGGCCGCCGGATCTTCCGGATGGCGCCGCTGCACCACCACTTCGAGCTCAAGGGCTGGCCGGAGCCGCGCGTGATCGTGCGGTTCTGGATCGTGACCGTGATTCTCGTGCTCATCGGACTGGCGACGCTGAAACTGCGATGACCACCGCGACCGCCAAATGCGAGACACCCACGCTGATCGTCGGCCTCGGCGAGACCGGGTTGTCCTGCGCGCGCTTCTTCGCGCGCGCGGGCGAGCCGTTCGAGTTCGTCGACAGCCGGGCGGATCCGCCCGGGCTCGCCGCCGTGCGCGACGGCTGGCCGAAGGTGCGCGTCTCGCTGGGGGCCTTCGATTCCCGCCGCATCGCGCGGGCGCGGCGCATCGTGGTGAGCCCGGGCGTGTCTCTGCGGGAACCGGCGCTGGCGGCCGCGACCGAGGCCGGATCGGAGTGCATCGGTGACATCGAGCTGTTCGCGCGTGCCGCGGATGCCCCCGTGATCGCGGTCACCGGCTCGAACGGCAAGAGCACGGTGACGGCGATGGTGGCTTCGCTGCTCGACGCGATCGGCTATCGCGTGCGGGCTGGCGGCAACCTCGGCCCGCCCGCACTCGACCTGCTCGAGGCCGATCCCGAGAGCCCCGACTTCTACGTGCTGGAGCTCTCCAGCTTCCAGCTCGAGACGACCTTCAGCCTGCGCCCGGCCGCCGGCGTCGTGCTCAACGTGAGCGCCGACCACATGGACCGCTACCGCACGCTTGCCGAGTACGCCGCCGCGAAGGGCCGCGTCTACAGCGGGGCCGGAACGGCAGTCGTGAACCGGGACGACCCCGGCGCGGCCCGACTGGCTGCCCGCGCGGCCGCGGTAATCGGCTTCACCCTGGGGGCCCCGGGGCCGGGCGACTTCGGGGTCGTCACGCACGCGGGCGAGCCCTGGCTGGCGGAGGGCGAGCGGCGCCTGGTGCCCGCCTCGAGCGTACGCCTCGCGGGGACCCACAACCGGGCGAACGCGCTGGCCGCACTGGCACTGGTCCGGGCCGCCGGTGGCGATGCCGCGGCGGCTGCGCCCGCGCTGGCGCACTTCGAGGGGCTGCCGCATCGCATGCGCCTGGTCGCCGAGATCGACGGCGTGCGCTGGTACGACGATTCCAAGGGCACCAACGTCGGCGCTGCCGCTGCCGCGCTGGAAGGGATGGAGCGGCCCGTGGTGCTCATTGCGGGCGGGGACGGCAAGGGCGCGGATTTTACCCCGCTGCGCGAGCCCGTGCAGCAGCGCGCCCGGGCCGTGGTGCTGATCGGGCGCGATGCCCCGCGTCTGGAGGCGGCGCTGAACGGGGCGGCACCGATCGCGCACGCCGCGGACCTGGAGGCCGCCGTCGAGCGGGCGGCGGAGCTGGCGCAGGCCGGTGACGCCGTGCTGCTCTCGCCGGCCTGCGCGAGCTTCGACATGTTCGCCAGTTACCGCGAGCGTGGCGATGCCTTCGTCGCCGCCGTGGAGCGGAGGCGGCCATGAGGGCGACTACCGCCAACGCGCAGGGCCGGTTGACCTGGCGCGGTCCCGTGCGCCCCGGTGAGCTGGACCCGATTCTCGTGACCAGCGCGATGGCCCTGCTCGCGCTCGGGCTGGTCATGGTGGCGTCCGCCTCGATCACGGTGGCGGCGCGGGACTTCGGCGAGCCCTGGCACTACCTCTCGAAGCAGCTCGTGTTCGTCGGCGCCGGCATCGCGGCCGCGTGGTTCGTCGCGCAGGTGCCGCTGGCCCGCTGGCAGCAGGTCGCCATGCCGCTGTTCCTGACCGCCATGGCCATGCTCGTGCTCGTGCTCGTCCCGGGGCTCGGGCGGACGGTAAACGGCAGCACGCGCTGGCTCGAGCTCGGACCCGTGGGGTTCCAGGTTTCCGAGGTCGTGAAGGTCGCGGTGCTCGTCTACCTGTCGGACTTCGTCGTGCGTCGGCCCCAGGTCGTGCGGACCCAGTGGGGGGGATTCCTGCGGCCGCTGGCGCTGGTCGCCGTTGCCGCGTTCCTGCTGCTGCTGGAGCCCGACTTCGGCGCCGCGGTCGTGCTGATCGCGATGTCCCTGGCCATCCTGTTCCTCGGCGGTGTGCGGTTGACGCGGTTCTCGATTCTCGTCGGCGCCGTGACGGCCGGCCTGGCCCTGCTGGCGCTGTCGTCGCCGTACCGGGTCGAGCGCATCACGGCGTTCCTGGATCCCTGGGCCGACCCGTTCGACAGCGGGTTCCAGCTCACGCAGTCGCTGATCGCGATCGGCAGTGGCTCCTGGACGGGGGTGGGCCTCGGGGCCAGCGTCCAGAAACTGTTCTACCTGCCGGAGGCGCACACGGACTTCCTGTTCGCGATCTTCGCCGAAGAGACGGGACTGCTCGGCGTGCTCAGCGTGCTCGCGCTGTACACGGCGCTGGTCGGCCGGGCATTCCTGCTGGCGGGCCGCGCCGAGCGCGCGGGCATGCCGTTCGCGGGCTTCCTGTCGGCCGGGATCGGTCTGTGGATCGCGCTGCAGGCCTTCATCAACATCGGCGTGAACATGGGCGTGCTGCCCACGAAAGGGCTGACGCTGCCGCTGATGAGCTACGGCGGCTCGAGCACGCTGGTGATGTGCGCGGCTGTCGGCATCCTGCTGCGTACGGGGTACGAGGTCGAGGCGGCCGCGCGCCAGGCGCGGCCCAGGGAGGCCACGTCATGAGCGCGGCACCCGTCCTGATCGCGGCCGGCGGCACCGGCGGGCACGTGTTTCCCGCGCTCGCCGTCGCCGAAGCCCTGAACGCCACCGCGGTTCCCGTGGTCTGGCTCGGTACGCGCGCCGGCCTGGAGGCCCGCGCGGTGCCGGCGGCCGGGATCGAGATCGAGTGGCTGTCGGTCGGTGGCCTCCGGGGCAAGGGCTGGCGCACGCGGCTCGCGGCGCCGCTCGTGCTGGCGCGCGCCTGCTGGCAGGCCCTGCGGGTCCTGCGGCGCCGGCGCCCGCGCGCGCTCCTCGGCATGGGCGGATTCGTCTCCGGCCCCGGGGGACTGATGGCACGCCTGGCCGGCTGCCCGCTCGTGGTACACGAACAGAATGCGGTGGCCGGCCTCACCAACCGGGTCCTGGCCCGGTTCGCTGCACGCGTGCTCGAGGCCGTGCCCGGGACTTTCCCCACGGCACTGGGGGCGCGCCACACGGGGAATCCGGTGCGCGCGGCGATTGCGGCGATCGCGCCGCCCGAGGAACGCTTTGCGGGCCGCACCGGCGCGCCGCGACTGCTCGTGCTCGGTGGCAGCCAGGGCGCGCGGGCGCTGAACGAACGCCTGCCGCGGGCGCTGGCGCGGCTGCCGGCCGGGACGCGACCCGAGGTGCGCCACCAGTGCGGCCCGCGCCATCTCGAGACGGCGCGCGCCGCCTACGCGCAAGCGGGGGTGGCAGCCGAGGTCGAGCCGTTCATCGACGACATGGCGGCGGCCTATGCCTGGGCGGACCTCGTCGTCGGTCGCGCCGGCGCGATGAGCGTGGCCGAGCTGGCGGCCGCGGGCGTGGGTGCCCTGCTGGTCCCGTTCCCGCATGCGGTGGACGATCACCAGACGCGGAACGCGCGCTGGCTGGTCGAGGCGGGCGCGGCCGTCGTCGTGCAGGAGCACGAGCTCGACGAGGTCCGCCTCGCGCGCGAGCTCGCCGACGTGCTCGGGGACCGGGCGGCGCTCGTCGAGCGCGCACGCCGGGCACGTGCGCTGGCGCGGCCGGATGCAGCCCGGGCGGTGGCGCAGGCCGTACTGGAGGTGGCGCGATGAGCCCCCAGCGGACGATCCCGCCTACGGCACCCGACGCCATGCGGCGCATCCGCCGGATCCACTTCATCGGGATCGGCGGTTCCGGCATGGGCGGTATCGCCGAGGTGCTGCTGAACCTGGGCTACGGCGTGTCGGGATCCGACCGGGCACGGAACGCGCTCACCGAGCGCCTCGCCGGGCTGGGCGCGACGGTCTGGCACGGCCACGACGGCGCGCACCTCGAGGAGGCCGACGTGGTCGTGGTATCCGCCGCGATCCCGGCGGACAACCCCGAGCTGGTGGCCGCGCGCGAGCGCCGCATCCCCATCGTGCCGCGCGCCGAGATGCTCGCGGAGCTGATGCGCTTCCGCCACGGGATCGCCGTCGCCGGCACGCACGGCAAGACCACGACGACGAGCCTGGTGGCGAGCGTGCTTGCCGAGGGGGGGCTCGATCCGACCTACGTGATCGGCGGCCAGCTCAACCGCTCCGCGAGCAATGCCCGTCTCGGCACCAGCGAGTACCTCGTGGCCGAGGCCGACGAGAGCGATGCCTCGTTCCTGTACCTGCAGCCGATCATGGCCGTCGTCACCAACATCGACGCCGACCACCTCTCGACCTACGAGGGCGACTTCGGTCGGCTCACCGAGACCTTCGGCGAGTTTCTGCACCACCTGCCGTTCTATGGTCTCGCGATCGTGTGTGCCGACGACGGGAACGTTCGGCGCCTGATGCCCTCCGTCAGCCGGCCGGTTCTCACCTACGCCATCGACGCGGAGGCGGACGTGCGCGCGAGTGGCCTCGCCGGCGACGGGCCGCGCACCCGATTCGACGTCACTCTGCCGGACGGAACGCGGATCGAGGACGTCACGCTCAATCTGCCCGGCCGGCACAACGTGCTCAACGCCCTCGCGGCGATCGCGGTCGGCTGGGAGCTCGGCGTCGACAGCGACGCGATCCGCTCGGCACTGTCCGGGTTCGAGGGCATCGGCCGGCGCCTGCAGCAACTCGGCGCTGTGCCCCGGGGCGACGGCGACGTGCTGCTCGTCGACGACTACGGCCATCACCCGACGGAGATCGCGGCCACCTTTGAAGCCGTGCGCGCGAGCTGGCCGGCGCGCCGGCTGGTCGTCGCCTTCCAGCCGCACCGCTACACGCGCACGCGGGACCTCTTCGACGATTTCGCGCAGGTATTGTCGGAGGCCGACGTCCTGCTGGTCGCGGAGGTCTACCCGGCGGGCGAGGATCGGATCGCGGGGGCGGATGCGCGCAGCCTGTGTCGCGCGATTCGTGCCCGGGGACGGGTCGACCCGGTGTTCGTGGCGCATGTCGAGGACCTCGCCGGCGCCCTGCACGACGTCCTGCGTCCGAACGATGTCGTGCTCACCCTGGGCGCCGGCAACATCGGTACGATTGCGCGGGCATTGCCGGCCCGGCTCGGCGGGGAGGAACCGGCATGAACGCCGCGACGTCCACGCCCGCGCTCCGTGGCGAGCTGAGCCACGACGAGCCGCTCGCACGCTATACGTCCTGGCAGATCGGCGGGCCGGCGGAGCACCTGTACCGCCCCGACGGCGCCGACGACCTGGCGGCATTCCTGGCCTCGCTGCCGGCGAGCGAGCCGGTGTTCTGGCTGGGCCTGGGGAGCAACCTTCTCATCCGCGACGGCGGCATCCGCGGCACGGTGATCTCGACTCGGCACGCACTCGATCGCATCGAGTTCCTCGGTCGCGGCCGCGTCCGCGCCGAGACCGGCGTGGCCTGTGCGAAGGCGGCACGTTTCTGCACCCGGCACGATCTCGTCGGGGCCGAATTCCTGGCCGGTATACCGGGCACCATCGGCGGAGCCCTGGCGATGAATGCCGGTGCCTGGGGCGGCGAGACCTGGCCGCACGTGGAGGCAGTGGAGACCGTGGATCGTCACGGTGTGCAGCGCGAGCGCATGCCCGAGGATTTCACCTTCGCCTACCGCACGGTCAACGGTCCCGCGGACGAATGGTTCGTCGCGGCCCGGTTCGCCTTCGAGGCGGGTGACGGCGCGGCGGCGCGCGAACGGATCCGCGAACTGCTTGCCGAGCGCGCACGCACGCAGCCAACGGGCTCGAAGAGCTGCGGGTCCGTATTCCGCAATCCGCCGGGCGACCATGCCGCCCGGCTGATCGAGGCGGCCGGGCTCAAGGGCATGAGCGTCGGCGGCGCGGCCGTCTCGGAAAAGCACGCGAATTTCATCGTCAACCGTGGCGACGCCACGGCAGCCGACGTGGAGACGCTGATCGAACGGGTTCGGTCCGAGGTCCTGCGGCAGTTCGGGACCCGGCTCGAACCCGAGGTGCGCATCGTGGGGGAGCCGGCATGAGCCTGCCCATCGACCCGGCGCAGCTCGGACATGTGGCGGTGGTCTACGGCGGCTGGTCGGCCGAGCGCGAAGTGTCCCTGAAGAGCGGCGCCGCCTGCCTCGCGGGACTGCGGCGCGCGGGCGTGGATGCCGTCGGCGTCGACGCGGGCCGCGACATCCTCACGGTGCTGGCCCAGGGCGGCTTCGACCGCGTGTTCCTGATCCTGCATGGCCGTGGCGGCGAGGACGGCCAGATCCAGGGCGCGCTGGAGATCCTCGGCCTGCCGTACACGGGCAGCGGGGTGCTCGGCTCGGCGCTGGCGATGGACAAGCTGCGCACCAAGCGCTTCTGGGCGGGGGCCGGGTTCCCGACGCCGCAGTGGCGCGTGCTGGACACGCGCGAGGACGCGGAATCGGCGGCCGACACCCTCGGCCTGCCGCTGATGGTCAAGCCGACCCTCGAGGGTTCGAGCATCGGCATGACCAAGGTCTCGCGGGCCGAGGACATGGTGGCCGCGTGGGAGCTCGCCTCCGGCTATGGTGAGGCGATCGCGGAACGGTTCATCGATGGGCCCGAGGTCACCGTGTCGTTGCTGGGCCGCCGCGCGCTTCCGGCGATTCGCCTGGAGACGCCGCGCACGTTCTACGACTACGCCGCCAAGTACGAGGCCGACTCGACCCGGTATCACCTGCCGAGCGGACTCGAGCCCACCGACGAGCGCCGCTGCCAGGAGCTGGCGCTGGCCGCTTTCGAGGCCCTCGGGGGCAGTGGCTGGGGCCGCGTCGATCTCATGCTCGACCGCGTGGGGCAGCCCTGGCTGATCGAGGCCAACACGGCGCCCGGGATGACGGATCACAGTCTCGTGCCCATGGCCGCGACGCACGCGGGCATCGATTTCGACGAGTTGGTCGTGCGCATCGCGGCCGAGACCCTGCCCTCGGAGGAACTCCCGTGAGCGCCGCCGCCCTGTCGATCGGCGAGGCGGGGTCCGTGGGCCGCGGCCGCACGTTACGCACGCTCGCCTCGGTCACGGCATTCGTGCTGCTCGCGGGGGCCGCCGCCTGGTGGTGGCACCAGGCGCACTGGCCGGTGGAGTTCGTGCACATCGACGGCCGTGTGGTGCATGCCGATCGCGCCCGCATGAAGGCGGTGATCGCGCGGCACACGCGTGCCGGTTTCTTCGCCATGGACCTCCGCGCGCTGCGGGCCGACCTCGTCGATCTGCCGTGGGTACGCGAGGCCTCGCTGCGGCGGATCTGGCCCGACACCCTGCGGGTGGAAATCGATGAGCACCAGGCGGCCGCGACCTGGAACGACGGCGCGCTGGTTGCCCGTGACGGAATCGTGTTCCGGCCCGGTGGCGACCTGCCGGGGGGCCTGCCCGCATTGACGGGGCCGAACGGCCACGGGCCCGAGATGCTGGCGCGCATGCGCGACTTCGCGGCCCGGCTGAAACCGCTCGGCCTGGCGATTACCGGGCTGCGCCAGGATGCCCGGAGGTCCTGGAGCATCGACCTGGCCGACGGCATCACGCTGCGCCTGGGTCGCGACACGGTCGATCGCAGGCTGGGGCGGTTCATCGCGGTGTGGCCCGGCATCCTGAAACCGAAGGCCGGGCGCATCGCCGCCGTGGACCTGCGCTACACGAACGGCTTTGCCGTCGCCTGGCGCGACGGCAAGGCGCTGGATTCCCCGAAAGGAGGGGCGTGATGTCGAAGAAGTCCGACAAACGGATGATCGTGGGCCTCGATATCGGCACCTCGAAGGTGGTGGCGATCGTCGGCGAGATCGGCGCCGACGGCGCCGTCGAGATCATCGGGATCGGATCGCACCCGTCGCGCGGACTCAAGAAGGGTGTGGTGGTGAATATCGAGTCGACCGTCCAGTCCATACAGCGGGCGGTCGAGGAAGCCGAGCTCATGGCCGGGTGCCAGGTCCAGGCGGTCTACGCGGGGATCGCCGGCAGCCATGTCCGGAGCCTGAACTCGCACGGCATCGTCGCGATCAAGGAGCGCGAGGTCGGTCCCGGTGAGGTGGAACGGGTCATCGACGCGGCCAAGGCCGTCGCAATTCCCGCGGACCAACGCATCCTCCACGTGCTGCCGCAGGAATTCATCATCGACGACCAGGAAGGGATCAAGGAGCCGATCGGCATGTCCGGAGTGCGCCTCGAGGCAAAGGTGCACCTCGTGACCGGCGCGGTCTCGGCTGCGCAGAACATCATCAAGTGCGTGCGGCGCTGCGGCCTCGAGGTCGACGACATCATCCTCGAGCAACTCGCGTCCAGCTATGCCGTGCTCACGGACGACGAAAAGGAGCTCGGCGTCTGCCTCGTCGACATCGGCGGTGGCACGACGGACATCGCGGTCTTCACCGAGGGCGCAATCCGGCACACGTCGGTCATTCCGATCGCGGGCGACCAGGTGACCAACGACATCGCGGTCGCGCTGCGGACCCCGACGCAGAACGCCGAGGAGATCAAGGTCAAGTACGCCTGCGCGCTGCGCACGCTCACCAACGCCGACGAGACCATCGAGGTCCCCGGCGTGGGCGACCGGCCGGCGCGCCGGCTCGCGCGCCAGACGCTGGCGGAGGTCGTCGAGCCGCGATACGAGGAACTGCTCGGCCTCGTGCAGGCCGAACTGCGCCGCACGGGATTCGAGGACCTCGTGGCGGCCGGCGTTGTGCTCACCGGCGGCAGCGCCAAGATGGAAGGCGTGGCCGAACTGGCGGAGGAGGTTTTTCACATGCCCGTGCGCATCGGCACGCCCCAGGGCGTGTCCGGGCTCGCGGACGTGGTCCGCAATCCGATTCACTCGACCGGCGTGGGGCTGCTGCTCTTCGGGCGCGAGCACGAGGCGACCGGCAACGTCGTCGGCGACGAGGGCGTGCGCGGGATCTGGGACCGGATGAAGGCATGGTTCAACGGACATTTTTGAAATCTGTCGTGGCGGACGTCACGGCAATTGGCAACCGGCAATCGGCTCGTGGCTGACGGCCACGTGAGGAGGCGGCAATGTTCGAGTTGATGGATTCGTACAACCAGCAGGCGACCATCAAGCTGATGGGCATAGGCGGAGGCGGCGGCAACGCCGTCGACCACATGGTGCGCGCGGGCATCGAGGGCGTGGACTTCATCTGCGCCAACACCGATGCGCAGGCGCTCAACAACGTGCAGGCGCGAACGACGCTCCAGCTCGGGGCCAACATGACCAAGGGCCTTGGCGCGGGCGCCAATCCCGATATCGGCCGGCAGGCGGCGCTCGAGGACCGCGAGCGCATCCAGGAGGTAATCGAGGGCACCGACATGCTCTTCATCACCGCCGGCATGGGCGGCGGCACCGGCACCGGGGCCGCACCGGTCGTGGCGCAGCTCGCCAAGGAGATGGGCATCCTGACCGTCGCGGTCGTGACCAAGCCCTTTCCGTTCGAGGGCAAGCGGCGGATGAAGGTGGCCAGCGACGGGATCACGGAGTTGCAGCAGCACGTGGATTCGCTGATCACGATCCCGAACGAGAAGCTGCTCACCGTGCTCGGCAAGAACATGTCCCTGCTCGACGCCTTCAAGTCGGCGAACGAGGTCCTCCAGGGTGCGGTCCAGGGGATCGCCGAGCTGATCACCCGTCCGGGCCTGATCAACGTCGACTTCGCGGACGTGAAGACCGTGATGGCCGAGATGGGCATGGCCATGATGGGTTCGGGCATCGGCACCGGCGAGGAGCGGGCACGGGAAGCGGCCGAGGCCGCGATCAACAGCCCGCTGCTGGAGGATGTCAACCTCTCGGGCGCCCGGGGCATCCTGGTGAACGTCACCGCCGGCATGAACATGGCCATCGGCGAGTTCGAGGAGGTGGGCAACACCATCAAGCAGTTCGCGTCGGAGGATGCGCAGGTGGTCGTCGGAACCGTCATCGACCCCGAGCTGGACGAGGAGCTGCGCGTGACCGTCGTGGCCACGGGCCTCGGCCGGCCGCAGGAGCAGGGGGCACGGCCGCGTGCCGTCGCACGGACCGCGGACGGGCAGGTCGACTATGGCCAGATGGATCGGCCCACGGTCATGCGCAATACGCGCCGGGCGGCCGGCGACGGGATCAATCGGAGCGGCAATGACGACGACATCGAGTACCTCGACATCCCGGCCTTTCTGCGCCGCCAGGCCGACTGACGGATTTTCGGCACGGAACGTGAACGGGTTCGCGGTGCCGGGAGCGCATGGGCGTTATTATTCGCACGATCGGGCACTTGCGGGCTGTTCAGCGCTTCCCGATCCCGATAGAATGCCCGACTTGACTTTTGCGGCCGCCGCTGCTTGCTTGCGGGGCCGTGCTGAGGGAGACGCGGTCGAGTGATCCGCCAGAGAACACTGAAGAACGTAATCCGGGCCACGGGTGTCGGCCTGCACACGGGCGAAAAGGTCTACCTGACGCTCCGGCCCGCGGTTCCGGACACCGGGATCGTGTTCCGCCGCGTCGACTTCGACGAGCCGCGGGTGATCCCGGCCGACCCCTTCCACGTCGGCGACACGGTGCTCAACACCACGTTGATCGTGGACGGAGTCCGCGTGTCCACGGTCGAGCACCTGCTGTCCGCGATGGCCGGCCTGGGGATCGACAACGCCTACGTCGACCTCAGTGCGCCGGAAGTGCCGATCATGGACGGCAGCGCCGGGCCGTTCGTGTTCCTGATTCAGTCCGCCGGCATCGTCGAGCAGGACGTTCCCAAGAAGTTCATTCGCATCCGCGAGCCGGTCCAGGTCCAGGGCGAGGACGGCAAATACGCACGGTTCGAGCCGTACGACGGGTTCAAGGTCTCGTTCACGATCGAATTCGATCACCCGCTGTTCAACGGCTCCAGCCAGCAGGCGGCCATCGACTTCTCGACGACCTCGTTCGTCAAGGAGATCAGCCGGGCGCGCACGTTCGGATTCATGAAGGACATCGAGGCGATGCGCCAGCGCAACCTGGCGCTCGGCGGCAGCCTGGACAATGCGATCGTCGTCGACGATTACCGCGTGTTGAACGAGGACGGCCTCCGCTACGAGGACGAATTCGTCAAGCACAAGATCCTCGACGCAATCGGGGATCTGTATCTCCTCGGCCACAGCCTGATTGGCTCATTTCACGGCTACAAGTCGGGACATGCGCTGAACAACCAGCTGCTGCGCCAGTTGCTCGTGAACGAGGACGCCTGGGAACAGGTCACGTTCGAGGACGCCTCGCGCGCGCCGATTTCCTACGCCCAGACGGCCGAAGCACTTTCCTGAGCAGGCCCCCGGGCCCGTCACGTCCGCGCAATCGCGCGCCATGCCGTGTGTCGCGAAAATGCCGCCGTTCGTCACCCGCGCCGCGAGTGCCGGGCGAGGCGCTCGAGCACTCTGCGCAGCGCGTCATCGCCCGTCTCCGCCGCGAGCGAGGTCAATGCCCGCGCGGTGTCCGGCGGAATCGATCGCGGCGGACCAGGCGCCTTGCGGCGCGCCGGCGGGGCCACTGCGGGCGCAACGCGCACCTTCACGCTCGAAACCGAAGATTTGCCCAAGCGACTGAAATGGCTGATAATCCGCCGCGAATAAAAGTGGAGACGCGCGCGCCAGGCCGGTGAATCGGTCACGAGGTGGAGGACGCCGTCCGCCAGCCCGCCTGCGCGGCAGTGCGCGCAGCACTCGGCCGGGAGGCAGTCGCGCAGCGCGTCGTCGATCATGCGCAACGTCGCAACACGTTGCGCGATGTGCCCGGGAATGGTGCTGTCGAGCCGCTTCATCCGTCGCCTCGGGTGATCATGGTGTTCGCCCGCCAAGGGTACACATCCGTGAGCGTACGCCCTAAGATTGGTTGCGCGGCGGCGATGCGCCGGGAACAACAATCATGATGAACATTATTCTGATCTCCCGTTCGGCCAGCGGCTACAGTCGCCGTTCGATCCACGCGACCTACCAGTTCGTGCTGCTCGGCATCGGCGTCGCGCTTCTGCTCGGCGGGGTCGGTTGGGGCGGCTACGCGCTGGGCCGCTGGCAGCAGGACAGCCGGTACGTCGCGTCCTGGGAGGGGCGGCTGAGCGCGCAGAAACAGCAACTGCAGGATCTGCGGCGCAATTCGCAGCAGGAAGTGAACGCGCTGACGGCCCGCCTCGCCGATCTGCAGAGCCGCGTCACGCGGCTCGATGCGCTCGGGCGCAAGCTGATCAAGGTCTCGGACGTCGATGCCAGCGAGTTCGACTTCGGCTCGCCCCCGGGCATGGGCGGGCCGGAGCCGGAATCGGAAGAATCCGCCTATCAGCTCGACGACCTGTCCTCGGCAATCGACGATCTCGACGCGACCCTCGACGATCGGGAGCGCCAGATGGCGGTCCTGGAGGACGTGTTCAGCGATCGCGAGGTCATGGCGGCAACGACGCCCGCCGGCGAGCCGATCGATTCGGGGTGGATCTCGTCGACCTTCGGGTATCGCAAGGACCCGTTCACCGGCAAGCGGGCCTTTCACCCGGGCATCGACTTCGCCGGGCGCAAGGGGCAGCCGGTCTATGCGGTGGCGGCCGGGGTCGTGACGTACGCGGGCAAGCGCTGGGGTTACGGCAACCTGGTCGAGATCACGCACGGGCACGGGTACCAGACCCTCTACGGCCACAACTCCAAGATCCTGGTGCAGGAAGGCGACGTGGTGCATCGCGGCGACGAGATCGCCAAGATGGGATCGACCGGCCGCTCGACCGGGCCGCACTGCCACCTGGAGCTGCGCAAGAACGGGAAGGCCATCAACCCGATGAAGTACGTGCAGGCCGAGCGCTGACTCGCGAACGGCGCACGCCCCGCCCCACAGCGCCGCCGGGGGCCATGTTGCACACCGGCACAGTTGGAATCCATCCGCGCAGCCTTTACCATATCGTGCTCCGCCGCCCCGCGACGAGCCCCGTCGCGCGCTGCTCACGGGGCGGTATTCCGCGTTTCTGCAGCCCCGGGCAACCCGGCGTCACGGGATTGGACATGATCTCGATCGGCACAACCAGCGTCCCGCCGGCAGCGTGGGCCGCAGGCCCGGTGCCCGCCAGGAACGCCTGACGGCCCCCAGCGAGGCAGGATTTTCCATGCTCGGCACCCTTGCAAAGAAGGTCGTCGGTACCCGCAACGACCGCATACTCAAGCGTCTTCGGCGTCTCGCGACCGATGTTCACCGTCACACCGAAGCCTTCCGGGATCTGACCGATACCGAGCTAGGCGAGAAGACGGCCGAATTCCGACGCCGACTCGCGGACGGCGAGACCCTCGACGATCTCCTGCCCGAAGCCTTCGCCACCGTCCGTGAGGCCAGCACGCGCGTACTGGGCATGACGCAATTCGACGTGCAGCTGCTCGGCGGCATGGTGCTTCACGAGGGCCGCATCGCGGAGATGAAGACGGGCGAGGGCAAGACGCTCGTCGCCACGCTTCCGATCTACCTGAATGCACTGACGGGGCGCGGTTCGCACGTCATCACGGTCAACGACTACCTCGCCCAGCGCGATGCGGCCTGGATGGGGCGCGTCTACGAGTTTCTGGGCATGACGGTGGGTGTGATCGTGAACGGCCTGTCCACGGAGGAGCGCCGCGAGGCGTACGCGGCGGACATCACCTACGGCACCAACAACGAATTCGGGTTCGACTACCTGCGCGACAACATGGCGTTCACGCCGGATCAGAAGGTCCAGCGGGAGCTGCACTACGCAATCATCGACGAGGTCGACTCGATCCTGATCGACGAGGCGCGCACCCCGCTGATCATCTCCGGTCCCACGGACTCGAACTCGGACCTGTACCAGAAGATGGTCCCGCTGGTGCGCAAGCTGAAGCCCCAGCAGGACGAGGACGATCCGAGCGACGACGGCGACTACGCCCTGGACGAGAAGGCGAAGCAGGCCTATCTCACCGACATCGGCCACGAGCGGGTCGAGCAGATGCTCGTCGACACCGGCCTGCTCGGCGAGGGCGAGAGTCTCTACGACGCCGCACATATCGCCCTGCTCCATCATTTCAACGCCACGCTGCGCGCGCACACGCTGTACCAGCGCGACGTCGACTACATCGTGCGCGACGACCAGGTCGTGATCGTCGACCAGTTCACCGGTCGTACCATGCCCGGGCGACGCTGGTCCGAGGGCCTGCACCAGGCAATCGAGGCCAAGGAGGCGGTGACGGTCCAGAACGAGAACCAGACGCTCGCGTCCATCACGTTCCAGAACTTCTTCCGCCTGTACGACAAGCTCGCCGGCATGACCGGCACGGCGGACACCGAGGCCCAGGAGTTCCACGAGATCTACGGGCTCGAGGTCGTGCAGGTGCCGACGCACAGGCCCATGATCCGCGACGACCGCTCGGACCTCGTCTACCTCACCGAGGACGAGAAGTACGAGGCGGTCGTCGAGGACATCGTCGACTGTGTCTCGCGGGGCCAGCCGGTGCTCGTGGGTACCACCTCGATCGAGAACTCGGAGCGGGTGTCGAACCTGCTGCGCAAGCGCGAGGTACCGCACAACGTGCTCAATGCCAAGCAGCACGAACGCGAGGCGCAGATCATCGTCGAGGCGGGGCAGCCGGCCACCGTCACGATCGCCACCAACATGGCCGGGCGCGGTACCGACATCGTGCTCGGCGGCAACCTGGACGCAGAGCTCGACGCGCTCGGCGAGGGCGCAACGGACGAGCAGCGCGACGCCGAACGCGCCAGCTGGCAGGAGCGCCACGACACCGTCGTGGCGGCGGGAGGACTGCACATCATCGGGACCGAGCGTCACGAATCGCGGCGCATCGACAACCAGCTCCGCGGACGTGCGGGCCGCCAGGGCGATCCGGGCTCGAGTCGCTTCTACCTGGCGCTCGAGGACCCCCTGATGCGGATCTTCGCCTCGGACCGCGTCTCGAGCCTGATGCAGCGTCTCGGCATGCAGGAAGGCGAGGCGATCGAGCACAACTGGGTAAGTCGCGCGATCGAGAATGCCCAGCGCAAGGTCGAGGGCCACAACTTCGACATGCGCAAGCAGCTGCTCGAATACGACGACGTCGCGAACGACCAGCGCAAGGTCGTCTACGAACAGCGCAATGAGCTGCTCGAGTCCGACGACGTCAGCGCGACCATCCAGTCGATCCGCCAGGACGTCGTGGAGGGTGTGGTCAGCGATTACATCCCGCCGGGTTCGCTGGAGGAGCAGTGGGATGTCGAGGGGCTCGAGGAAGCGCTGCGCAGCGAGTACGGCCTCGAGCTTCCGATCCGCAAGTGGCTCGAGGAGGAGACGGATCTTCACGAGGAGCCGCTGCGCGAGCGTATCCTGGAGCGCTTCGAGACGGACCACCAGGAAAAGGAATCACTCGCCGGTGCCGAAGCCATGCGCCGCTTCGAGAAGGCCGTGATGCTGCAGGTTCTCGATACGCACTGGAAGGAGCACCTCGCCGCGATGGACTACCTGCGGCAGGGAATCGGACTGCGCAGCTTCGCGCAGAAGGATCCGAAGCAGGAGTACAAGCGCGAGGCGTTCGAGATGTTCGCGGAGATGCTCGACCGCATGAAGCGCGAGGTCGTGCGCGTGCTGGCCCGTGTGCAGGTCCGGACCGAGGCGGACGCCGACGCGGTCGAGGCCGAGAACCGCCAGCCGGCCGAGCGTGTCCAGTACCAGCATGCCGAGGCCCGCTCCGCTGTTTCGGAGGCCGAGGTGGCCACCGCCGGCGGCGGGGACGACGAGGCGCACGCGGAGCCGTACGTCCGCTCCGGCCGCAAGATGGGACGCAACGAACCGTGCTGGTGCGGCTCGGGCCGCAAGTTCAAGCACTGCCACGGCAAGCTGCAATGAGTCGGCAAGCCCCCGCCGCGGGCACCGCCGCCGCGGGCGGCGCGCTCACCCTGGAAGCCGTGGCCGGCGTGGAGCTGGCGGCGGCGACCGTGGGCCTCAAGGCGTCGGGCCGGCCGGACCTCGTTCTCGTGCGCCTGGCGGAATCGAGCCGAACGTCGGCGCTGTTCACCCGCAATGCCTTCTGCGCCGCCCCGGTCCAGGTGGCGCGCGCCCACCTGGCCGTATCCGCCCCTCGTGTTCTGCTGATCAACTCCGGCTGCGCCAACGCCGGCACCGGGGTGGCCGGCCTCGATGATGCCCGGGCCACGTGTGCACGTGCCGGTACGGCCTGCCAGGTACCTGGCGAGGCCGTGCTGCCGTTCTCGACCGGCGTGATCGGTGAGCGGCTGGGGGCACGCGTGCCGCTCGAACGCCTGCTGGAGCAGATCGATCGTTGCGCGGGCGCGCTCGCGCCGGGCGCGGACGCCTGGCACGCCGCTGCCGACGCGATCCTGACCACCGACACGTACGCCAAGGGCTGCAGCGTGCGGGCGGCTCTCCCGGGCGGGGAAGTCACCGTCACGGGGATCGCCAAGGGCTCCGGGATGATCCGCCCGGACATGGCCACGATGCTGGCGTTCGTCGCCACCGATGCGGATGTCGAGCAGCCGATGCTGGACGAACTGCTGCGCGATGCGACCGATGCTTCCTTTCATCGAATCACGGTGGATGGCGATACCTCGACCAACGATGCAGTGACCCTCTCGGCCACCGGGGCCTCGGGCGTTCGCGTGCGTACGCCGGCGGATCGCGACGGGCTCCGGGACGCCCTGGTGCAGGTCTTCGTCGAGCTCGCGCAGTCCATCGTGCGCGATGCGGAAGGGGCGACCCGTTTCGTGGAGATCGCGGTCGACGGCGGCCGCGACGAGGCGGAATGTCGCTCCGTCGCCTTCACCGTCGCACATTCGCCGCTCGTGAAGACGGCGCTGTTCGGGGGCGACCCCAACTGGGGCCGGATTCTCGCCGCGGTCGGGCGTGCCCCGGTCGATCGCCTCGACGTTGACCGCATCGACATCGCGCTCGGGGAACTGCAGCTCGTCGCGAGTGGCCAGCCGGTGCCGGGCTACGATGAGACCCGTGCGGCCGCCATCGTGACCCAACCCGAGATCGTCATCCACATCGGGCTCGGACGCGGGACGGCCGGCACGCGCGTCTGGACGAGCGACCTGTCGTACGATTACGTGCGCATCAACGCGGACTATCGCACCTGAATGGACCACCTGCGGGTCGCTGTCGCCGTCCTCACCGACGCCGAGGGCCGCGTCCTGGTCGCGCACCGAGCGGCCGCGCGGCACCAGGGCGGGCGCCTGGAATTGCCGGGTGGGAAGATCGAGCCCGGCGAGACGCCCGAGGCGGGGCTTGCGCGCGAACTGGCCGAAGAGCTGGGGGTGCACCCGACGCGCAGCGCGCCCTTGATCCGCGTACGGCACGACTATGGCGACCGGCGCGTGGAGCTCGACACGTTTCGGGTGACCGCATGGGAAGGGCGTCCGCATGGGCGCGAGGGACAGGCCATCGAGTGGCAGCCGGTGGACGCGCTGGACCCGGCGCGCTTCCCGGCCGCCAACCGCCCGATCCTGGCGGCCTTGCAGTGGCCCGCGACCGGCCTGGTGACCCCCGAGCTCCCGGACGACGACCGGGTGTCCGAACGGTTGCACGACGGCGTCCTGCGGGCGGTGGAAGCCGGCGTCCGCCTGGTGCAGCTGCGGGAGCCCGCCTGGTCCGAGGAACGCCTGCTCGCGGCCGCCGAGCGGCTCGCGGGGCTGTCCAACCGGGGCGTGCGCTTGCTGGTCAACGCACCACTGGACGTGGCCGACGCGCTGCCGCCGGGTGTCGGCCTGCACCTGAGCGCGCGCCGCGCTGCGGCCGTGGACCGGCGTCCGTTCGATCGGTCCCGGTACTTCTCGGCGTCCGCCCACGATCTCGCGGAGGTCCGACAGGCGGAACGCATCGGCGTCGACTGTGCGTTCGTCGGGCCTGTACACGCAACGGCGAGCCACCGGTCGGCCCGGGCGCTCGGATGGGAGGGGGTGCGGGCGCTCGCGACCCGCACCACGACTCCCCTGTACGGGCTCGGTGGGCTTGGGCCAACGGATCTCCGGCGCGCACGTGGCGTCGGCCTGATCGGCATTGCGGGTATCCGCGGCTTCTGGACGCCCTCCGACGCGAACTAGCGGCCTCTTGCAAGGTGGGGCCGGCCGCAGGCGGCGCAGGGCGCCCGCCAGGGACGTCCCGGCCGGATCCGGCGTCCCCCGGTGGCACGGGCGCAGCCGTGCACTGCGCCCGGGCGAAGGTCCCTGCAGAGCCGCCGAGTGGGCGTCAGACCCCGCAGCAGGCGAGATCGAACGCGATGTCGTCCCGCACCTGGGTCGCGCGGTCGTTGGGCGAGGCCTGTTCGAAAAAACGGATCGTGAAGCGCTGACGGCCGGCACTCACCTCCGGGAAGCGATGCGGCATCCGGTCGCGATCGAGCCGCGTGCGGATCACCTGTATCGACTGGCTGGCGTCGAGCGCCTGCTCGTGGAAGCCGCCCGCGGCCTTCATGGGCGACCAGTCCGCCGACTCCCGCACCAGCCGCAGGCAGTTGTCGATGGCGGCACGCGCCGCGCCCAGCGGCTCGAGCCACTGGCGGACCAGGCGATGACGCTCGTCAACCGACCGTTGCAGCCACTCCTGGTAGCCCGGGATCTCGAGGATGCCGGGACGGCCGCCGGCGCTGGCGCGCTGCTGCAACTGGTTCAGGAGGTCGTTCTCGCGGAGTTCCTGGCCGAGGGCCGACGTCTGTGCGTGCAATGCCTCCAGCAGCCGACGCTGCTCGTCGAGCACGGCACGCAGACGGGCGCGGTCGACCGCCGAGCGATGGTCGAATCGCGACAGGGCCGCGCGCTGTCGGTCGAGCTCCTTGATGATTTCGCGCTTGGAGTCCCCGCGCGAGACGGCGTGCAGCAACTCGAGCAGCCCCTGGAGCAGGGCGTGGGTATCCCAGACGCTGCTCCCTTCCAGGTGATGGTCGAGCCGCTCGAACAGCTGCTCCATCCGCAGGAACAGGCGGTAGCGCTCGTTCAGAGGTTGCTCGAAGATACCGATCTCGCTCACCGAATGGGCTCCGGACGCGGATACCAGGGAAACCCCGGTGAATCCCCGGGTTGCCGCGGCACGGGGACGTGCCGACCAGTCAGCGACCAGAAGTCGCCGAGGGAGGCCATGAATTTCGCATCCTCGTGGCCCGTGTCCGATCAAGGCGAGGACGGTCCGAGACCGGAGATCGCGTGCCGGAAGGGAAAGGTCCGGGCGAAGCGGACCGCCGCGCACCGCTCCATCCAAAGCATCGCACTGCACATTCTCCGCGATGCGTCACCGCGGTTCAATGTGCCGCGTGCGGGGCGTTGGCGAGTAGCCGGTATTTCGCGTCCAGCGCGTACACCTGGCAATCGATGGCGATGCGCGGTGGAACGGCATCCCCGTTGGCGACGACGTCGTCGGCAACGGAGAGTCGCTGTTGACGCCGTACCTGGCTCGCGAGCATGCGCCGGGCATCCGCGAGGCTCGCACCGTCGCGCGCCCGCAGGCGGGCAACCTGGACCGACTCCGGCGCGTCAACCACCAGCGTGCGATCACAGGTGCGGTGCTGGCCGGTCTCGACGAGCAGAGGCACCACGGTGATGCAGTACGGCTCGCCCGACTGCCGGGCAACGTCCACGCGCTGGGCCATCAAGTCGCGGATCCCGGGGTGGAGGATCTCCTCGAGCGCACGGCGCGCCGGTTCGTCCGCGAATACGAGGCTGCGCAACCGCGCGCGATCCAGTGTCCCGTCGGTGGCGAGTACGTCCGGGCCGAACCGGGCCACCACGCGCTGCAGACCCTCGCTGCCGGGGGTCACGACGTCGCGCGCGAGGGTGTCCGCGTCGATCACGCGGATGCCGCGCGTCTCGAACTGCGCGGCGACGAGGCTCTTGCCGCTGGCAATGCCGCCCGTCAGGCCGACGACCAGCATGCGCTCAGCCCAGCGACCAGGCGAGGTACGCGTGGGTGATCACGTCACCCCAGAGCAGGGCGATCCAGCCGCCGGCCGCCAGGTACGGACCGAAGGGGATCGGGACGGAGCGGTCCTGTCCGCGCACGGTGATGATGGTGATGCCCACCACCGCACCGACAGCCGAGGATAGCAGGATGATCAGCGGCAGTCCCTGCCACCCGGTCCAGGCACCGAGGGCGGCCAGCAGCTTGAAATCGCCGTAGCCCATTCCCTCCTTGCCCGTCGCCAGGCGGAACGCGTGGAACAGCCCCCAGAGCACGAGATAGCCGGCTGCCGCGCCCACGATGGCGCCGGCCGGCGTGGTGAATCCTGCGCCGCCGACCGCGGCCAGGAGTCCAAGCCACAGCAGCGGCAGCGTGAGGTCGTCCGGCAGCAGGGTCGTGCGCAGGTCGATCACCGCTGCGGCCAGCAGGACCCAGCCGAACACAATGGCCAGCAGCGCCTGCCAGCCCGGGCCGTAATGCCACAGGGTGACGACGGCGAGCAGCGCGCTCGCGAGCTCCACGATGGGGTATTGCGCGCTGATGGTCGCACGGCAGTTGCGACACCGGCCCCGGAGCAACAACCAGCTCAACACCGGCACATTGTCGAGGGCCCGGATCGGTTTGCCGCAGGCCGGACAACGCGAGCGCGGGCGGACGATACTGAACGGCTCGTCATCCGGCACGGGTGCGGAACCGCCGTCCGGTGCCGCGAGCTCGGCACACTCCATGCGCCACTGGCGCTCGAGCATGACCGGCAGGCGCGTGATGACGACATTGAGGAAGCTGCCGATGATCAGCCCGATCACCGTCGCCAGGGGAAATACGTAAGCCGGGTCGTTGAGCCAGGGAGTCACGGTTGCCACGGTGCCGAACCCGACAGGGTCAGACCACCGAACCCATCTTGAAGATCGGCAGGTACATGGCAATGACCAGGCCGCCGATCACGACGCCCAGGAACGCCATGATCATGGGCTCCATGAGGCTCGTCAGGCTGTCGACGGCGTTGTCGACCTCTTCCTCGTAGAAATCCGCCACCTTGCCGAGCATCGCGTCCAGGGAGCCCGACTCCTCACCGATCGCGGTCATCTGCACGACCATGTTCGGGAACAGCCCCGTGTGCTCCATCGTGACCTGCAATTGTTGACCGGTAGCCGCCTCGTCGCGCATCTGCAGGATGGCGACCTCGTACACGGAATTGCCGGATGCGCCGGCCACGGACTCCATGGCCTCGACCAACGGGACGCCGGCAGCGAACATGGTCGACATCGTGCGCGCGAAGCGGGCAATCGTCGCCTTCTGCAGAATGGTTCCGATCAGGGGGATCTTGAGAGACAGCTTGTCCACGCCGTCCTGTATCGACTTCGAGCGCTTCTTCGCCTGGACGAAACCCACGGCGAGTGCGGCGATTCCCCCGAACACCATCAGCCACCACTTCTGGAAGAACTCGGAGAGATGGACGACCATCAGCGTGAACGCGGGCAGCTCGCCGCCCATGCTCTCGAACAGTTTCTGGAACGTCGGGACGACATAGACAAGGAGAATGGTCGTGACCACGATGGCGACGGTGATCACCGCGGCCGGGTAGTACATGGCCTTGCGGATCTTGGCCTTCAGAGCCTCGGTCTTCTCCTTGTAGGTCGCAATCTTGTCGAGCAGGGTGTCGAGCGTTCCGGACTGCTCGCCCGCGAATACCAGGTTGGAGAACAGTGCATCGAAGTACTGGGGATATCTGCGCAGCGCTGTGCTCAGGTTGGAGCCGCCCTCGATGTCCGCCTTGATGGAATACACGAGCTCCTGCATGCTCTTGTTCTCGAGCCCGTTACCGACGATGTCGAACGACTGGACGAGCGGGACGCCGGCATTGAGCATCGTCGACAACTGGCGCGCGAACACGGCGATGTCCGCAGCCTTGATCTTCTTCTTGCCGCTGCCGAACGCCGACTGCCGGTGCTTGCGCACGCGCATGGGCGTCGTGCCCTTGCGGCGGAGCTGGGCCTTCACCCAATCGGCATTCGGACCATCCATCTGCCCGCGAATCCTGTTGCCCTTCTGGTCCTTGCCTTCCCAGTCGAAGGTGAGCTTGTTGGGGGCTGTTGTGGCCATTGATCAGTCCACCGTGATGCGGTTGGCTTCCTCGAGGCTCATGACGCCGGCACGAACCTTGTTGAGCGCGGATGCGCGCAGGTCGGCCACGCCTTCCTTTGCCGCCTGGTCGGCGATGTCCATGGAGTTCCCCCCTGCCATGATGATGCGGCCAATCGCGTCCGTGAGCGGCATGACCTGGTAGATGCCCACGCGACCCTTGTATCCCGTGTTGTTGCACTGGTCGCAGCCGACCGCCTTGTAGAGCTTGAAGCTGGCCAGCTCGGATTCCTGGAAACCTTCCTCCACGAGTGCTTCGCGAGGAATCTCCTCGACCGTCTTGCAACTGCTGCACAGCCGGCGCCCCAGCCGTTGTGCGATGATCAGCGATACGGCCGTGGCAATATTGAACGCCGGCACACCCATGTTCATCAGGCGCGAGAGCGTCTGCGGTGCGTCGTTCGTGTGCAGGGTGGACAGGACCATGTGTCCCGTCTGCGCGGCCTTGATCGCGATCTCGGCCGTCTCGAGGTCGCGAATCTCGCCCACCATGATCACGTCCGGGTCCTGCCGAAGGAACGAGCGCAGGGCCTCGGCGAACGTGAGCCCGACCTTGTTGTTCACGTTGACCTGGTTGACGCCGGCGAGATTGATCTCGGCAGGATCCTCCGCCGTGGAGATGTTCCGGTCGGGGGTATTCAGGATGTTCAGCCCGGTGTACAGCGAGACGGTCTTGCCCGATCCGGTCGGACCGGTGACCAGGATCATCCCGTAGGGCTTCTGCAGGGCCTCCATGTACAGGTTCTTCTGGTGTTCCTCGTACCCGAGGTGCTCGATGCCCATCTGGGCGCTGCTCGGATCGAGGATTCGCATCACGACCTTCTCGCCGAAGAGCGTCGGACAGGTATTGACGCGGAAGTCGATTGCCCGGCTTCGCGACAGCTTCATCTTGATGCGGCCATCCTGCGGCACGCGGCGCTCGGAGATGTCCATGCGCGACATCACCTTGATGCGGGCGATGAGACGGGGGGCCATCGCCAGCGGGGGTTTCGCCACCTCGAGCAGCACGCCGTCGATCCGGTAGCGGACGCGGACGAATTTCTCGTAGGGCTCGAGGTGGATATCCGAGGCACCTCGATTGATTGCATCGAGGAGGAGCTTGTTCACGTAGCGGACGACCGGCGTATCGTCGATGTCGGCCCGCGTCACATCTTCCTTGCCTTCGTCGTCCTCGCCGCCGATGTCCAGGTTCTCGAGATCCTCGTCGAGATCCTCGGCCATGTTGCCCATTTCCGCCTGGCTCAGAACCTGGTCGATCCGGCGGCTGAGCTTGTCCTCCTCGACGATCACGGCCTCGGTCGTCAACCCGCTCGCGAACTTGAACTCGTCCAGTGCGACCATGTTGGTGGGGTCGGAAATCCCCACGAACAGGCGATTGCCGCGCTTGTGCAGTGGAATCGCGTGGTGTTTCTCGACCAGGCGCGATTCGATGCTCGAAAGAGGCATGGCCTCGGGGTCGAGGGCATCGATGTCGAGTAGCGGAAGGCCGAACTCGTGCATGGCCGCGTTCGCCGCCTGGCGCCCGGTGACGAGCTTGTTCCCGACGAGGTGCCGGACGATCGACTGCTTTTCCCGCTGGGCCTGACGCGCGGCGTTTGATGCCGCGTCCTCGGACAGGACACCCTCGTGTGCAAGGCGTCGCACGATCCCGCCAAGTGCAAGTTTCGAGCTGGTTGCAGCCATTGCGCCTCTCTGCCATGAAAAGGCGGGGAAAATCAATGATCAGTGTATCACGCCACGTGCGCGCTCGGTCTTGCCGGGCCGGCCTCGGAGCAGGGTTCCGATATGGAGTGCGCCGCACCGGCGATCAACGCGGGCCTGCGCTGGTCGTGATCGGCTCCCGTGCGGATCTGGCGTCTCCGGAAACTCGCTCCCACTACAGGCTTCACGCCCACGCGCTTTCTCCGGGAATGCGGGCGCCCTCCGGGCGTACCACGGGTTCCGATCGCGTCCGGTCTCTGACGTGCGCGACCGGACCGTGACTGGCCGTTCACCGCCGACGCTCCCTCGCGGGTGATACCGGCGTACGGGCAGTCGGAACCTGCATTTCGCCGCCTTCGCTCGACGGGCGATCGGCCGCCTGGTCGCGCTTCAGGAAGTACAGGACCTGTTCCTGGTTCCTGCGGATCGCTCGCATCATGTCCGCAATGAACGCAGCAAGGAGTGTGCCGAGGCCGAGGGTGAAGGCATAGGCCGAGGCGAATGCGACAAAGATGTAGGGAGAGAACGCCCCGGTGAGCAGGTAGTGGGCGAACACGAAGATCCCGCCGCCCGTGCCGAACAGGGTCAGGAGGGCCCCCGGGATGCCAATGACCTTCAGGGGTGCATGATCCCGGACGGTCCGCAGGATGGTCAGCAGCGTGCGTCCTCCGTAGCGCACGAGGCTGCGTGCAATCCGGGACTTGCGTTCGGCCGAGTACGTGACCGCGACGGGGACTTCCCGGATCGCGACCCCCTTCTCGACGAGATCGAGGAAGGTTTCCTGCGTGTAGGTGAATGAGCCGTGGACGTTGAGCTGCAGCAGCGCTTCCCGGGAGTAGGCGCGGAATCCGCACGATACGTCGGAAAAGCGCAGACCGGTCAAGCGGCTGACCAGTGCGCTCATCAGGCGATTGCCGGCGTACTTCGACCAGGGCATGCCCGACGGGCGCCCGTGTTCGAAACGATTCCCCGTGACGAACTCGGCTTCGCCGGACGTGATCGGCTCGATCAGGCGCTCGATGTCGCTGGCCCGGAACTGGCCATCCGCATCCATCCCGACCATGGCATCCGCCTTCTGCGCAAGCGCGAAACGCAGGGAGGTGCGAAAGGCATTTGCGAGGCCGCGGTTGGTCGAGTGGCGAACGACCACGGCGCCGTTCCTTTCGGCGATCACGGCAGTATCATCGGTCGAGCCGTCGTCCACGACCACGATCGTCGGAGCAACCGGGGTGTCGCCAAAGCTCGCGCGCACGGCGGAGACGACCTCGCCGATCGTCTGTGCCTCGTTGAGCGCGGGTATGGCAATTACGAGGTGCACGAACAGGCTCCCGCACGACCCGTGCGATGCGCATGTGACACGGTCAACACCCCCTGATGAGCTCGCCGGGATCCGATGTTCCAACCCCCGCGCGAGTCGCGTGGCCCGCTGTGAGAAACTCCGGTGAACGATGCCCCGCCGTCGATGTGGTCCGCGATGCAACGCGCTTGTATGCAGGTTGGGCACCACAAGCCTGCATTACCATATATACGGACGAGGGGGGAGTCCAGTAGCGCTCAGTCGCTCGGCGTCTCGGCGGCACTGGTCTTGTGCGCACGTGACGGGGCCTTGTCGGCCTTCCGTCCGCCGTCTTCGCGTTCGAGGACGTTGTTCAGCTCCTCGAGTTGCTGCCGTGCCTTCGGCATGTCGTACATTGCGGTCGCTATCGCTCCCTCGGCCTTCCGTACGCCCTTGTGTGCACAGGCACGGTCGCCCAGCGTCAGGCACACCTTGGCAAGGCGTATACCGGCCTTGGCATAGGCCACCGGCGGCAACTGCACCGGGGTGTCCAGTGCGCGGACGAGTTGCCTGCGTGCCAGCTTCAGTCGGCCGGCCGATATGGACGTCGACGAGGCGTTGGCGTTCGCGATGAAACGGAACTTGTATCGCGTGCGCTCGTTCTCCGCGGCGGTCTCCATCAGGCCCACGATCCGATCCAGGCCGATCGCCGGGCACGACTCCTTGCGCTTGAGCTGGCGCAGCGAGTCCAGCGCACTGATGGCGTACGCCTGCAATGGGTCGGATTTCAGGGCGTGCTCCGCCTCCCCGTACAGTCGTGCGGGAAATGTCTCGTCGCGACAGTGGGTGCTCAGGAGATGGAGCCGGAGTCCGCTTGTGGCTCGTTGGCCGGAGTTCTCGATCGTCGCGCTGAGGACGTCTCTGGCGCGCTCGAGCTGGCCGACCATCAGGTACTGGTTCGCGAGCTCGGACGCGGCGCGGCTCGACGCCGGATGTTCACTGGCGGTGACGCGCAGGAGAAGTTGCGCGTTGCTCCAGGTCCTGGCACGGGCCCATTGCTGAAATCCCAGCATCGAGACCGCGATGATCAATGCGAACGTCAGCGGCCTGCGGATGGCGGGGAGCATGCGCGCGGTACGCAGTCCCACGGCCCCGAGCGCCAGCAGGAGTCCCGCGCCGCCGAGGTATGTCCGGTGCTCGAACATGAGCTCCAGCGGCAGGACGGTGGACTCCAGCAGTTGGGATGCAATGAAGAATGCGACGCCGAATACGACGATGGGGTAACGGCGCCGAAGGGTGACGAGTCCGGCGATCACGGCGGCCCAGGCCGCGAAGGCGGCGAGCGCCGGGAGCGAGGAGAGCGACAGGATGGTTACGCCATCCTGATACAGCGTCATGTCACGCAGGCGTGGCAGCAGGATCATCTGGGCGTATTGCCAGACGATCGACGCTTCCGTGGCGACACGCTCGGACAGAGAAAAGTCGCGCATCACGTAGTCGTGCATCAGGTGTGCACTGTGCGTGAGAAAGTACGCGGCTCCGAGCACGATGGGCACGATACCGCCGACCGCGACGAGGAGGCCGGCCTTGTACCTGGTCTCGCGGGGCTGGGTGTCACGCGGAAACAGGACGAATTCGATCAGCAGGAGGAACGCGGGAATCAGCGCCGCCTCCTCCTTGCTCAGTACTCCGAGGATGCCGAAGAGCAGCGTGCCCAGCGCCAGGCCGGGCGAGAATCGGTTGCGGTCATGGATGCCGGAACGCAGCTTCACGTAGCAGGTCAGGGACAGGAGAATGAATCCGGTCGCGATGACGGTCATTCTCTGCACGATGTACAGGACGGTGCTGACGTTCAGTGGATGGAGCAGCCATGCGGCGGCGACCAGTGCGGCAAATGTCCAGCCCTGGGTCGGCGATAGCTCAAGGCGCGTTCGGGGACTCGCCTCCAGCAAGGTCCCGATGAACCAGAACAGCAGAAGCCCGACCGCGCCGTGGAGAAGAATGTTCTCCACCTTGAATGCACCGGGCGACTTGCCGTGAACGGCCAGCGTGAGATAAAGCGACGCGTAGGAAATCGGTCGCCCGAGATATCCGCTGTGATGCTTGAGTACGGCCTCGGCGATGGCTGTCGGGGTGGGATCCGGGGGGTGTTCGTCGGTGATGTGCGCGCGATCGTCGATCAGAAACGAACCCGGCAATCCGTACGACAGGGTAAAGAACGACAGTGCGACGGCGCCCGCGACGAGAAGGAATATGATGAACTGCCTGCGTCGCGACGGTTTGTGGCGGAGCGGCGGCTCAGGCGTGGCGATGGATGTCATAGACAATGGCGGATCTCTGGGCGGGTACCGCTGGTCGCAGAGCGGTTTGCCCTCTCCGACTGCCTCATGTCAGCGAACGGATCATCTGCTCACGCGGGAATCGGCGGGTGTCGGTGAACAAAAACCCCGGGAGTCCGTGGACCCCCGGGGCTCGATTGCATGGCAATCACGGTGTCGCTACCGAGAAACCTACGGGCGACAGCTGGCCGGCACGTACTGCGTGCCCGAGATGGCCGAGCACTCCCAGTCGATGTTGCCGCTGCCCATGTCGGTCGGCTTCAGCTTGATCGCGACGTCGGCCACGTCGCCGGTGCCGTTGATCGCGAGGAAGCTTCCGTTCCACGCCATGTTGGCCACGTACTTCGTGCTGACGTCACTGAAGCCGGCCGCGGTGCGGTCGACGGGCAGCGTGCCGTTGGTGATGAAGTACTCCGAGATGGAGGTCTTGGCCGCCGAGGCCACGTTGAGAAGCTCGGAGACCTTGGAACGCTTGATGTAATCCTGGTACGACGGA
>Ga0209918_1000123_pt1 | contig 58483 bp, 50 predicted proteins | sample SalPonD_shore_MG_FD_185712 | JGI IMG/M metagenome (GOLD analysis project Ga0209918, IMG submission 185712) | Salt pond soil microbial communities from South San Francisco under conditions of wetland restoration - Salt Pond MetaG... | ecosystem: Environmental > Aquatic > Marine > Intertidal zone... | reverse complement strand
AAATATGGTCATCAGGCATGCTTCTAATTTACACTAGTACGCCAGCACTTGAAAACCTCAGGTTTTCAAACTTTCCTCTCCAACCCCGAGGCAGAGCCTCCGGGGAATTCTTTGATTAAATTACGATAAACGAATAACGCGACCTATTCGGTCAAAATATCTACAACCTCTTCCGCTGAATGCGCCTGCAACAATTTTTCGCGGACTTCCTGATCCTCCAGGCGTTTCACAATCTCTGCCATAATATAAATGTGCGGCGTTCCGCCGGTCCGTGGGCTCACCATCAACGGCACAAAAATCGCGGGATGATCATCTCTGGAATTAAAGGTCAATCCATCCGGAATAATCCCAAACGCCATCCTCACCTCGTCAACCCCTGAAGACCGAGCGTGCGGGTACGCAATGCCGTCTTCCAATCCGGTGGAGAGACTCTCTTCGCGATCAAACACGTCCTGCAGAACGGTTTCGCGATCGGAAATCTCGCCGGATTTATCTAGCAGATCAACCAGCTCGGTGATGGCTTCTTCTTTGGAAGCCGGTTTCCAGTTAATTAAAATTGTTTCGGGCTTTAAGATATCTTTGAGTTCCATAATAGCAAAAGCTACAACAGAAGGTATTAGGATGCAACGGGAGAGGTGAATAAACTTTGTTCTTTTGGCACCTTTTCATAATTTTGGATGTTATGCCAGCAGATACTGGTGCTGGCGCACACATTTGATTTAACCTGAAGGAGTCGCACATGAAATACTGTCACAATTGCAGATACGAGTTTGTAGACGACGTCGATGAATGTCCGGATTGTGGAATTCCGCTTCAAGAGACCCCGCCCGGACCACGTGAATATAAAGAAGTCGAATGGGTCGCGCTGCGGGACCTTTCCAGTCCAATTTATGCAGAGATGATTAAAGAAGTCCTGGACCAGAACAATATTCCCAACTACCTCTCCTTTGATTTTCTGAGCAGCACTTTTATTCTGCGCGGCGCCAGCTTGGTTGGTGAAAGCGGGAAATTATACGTTCCCAAAGATTATGAGGAGCAAGCCACCGAAATCCTCGACTCAATGATGGATGAAATTGATGATGACGAAACCGAAGATGAAAGCGAATGACTGATCCGATCCACAGCGTAAAAGGCACGTACGACATCACCCCGGAAGAAGCGCCGAAATGGCGATTTATAGAAGAAACAATCCACGAAATTGCGGCGACTTTTAATTACCGGGAAATCCGAACCCCAATATTTGAGGAAACCCGGCTCTTCGCGCGCGGCGTTGGCGAATACACCGATATTGTCACCAAAGAGATGTACACCTTTAAAGACAAGGGGAAAACCAGCCTGACCCTGAAACCCGAATTAACCGCACCGGTAGTACGCTCTTACATTGAGAACCATTACGAACAGACGTATCCACTCACCAAACTCTATTATCTTACGCCGCTGTTTCGCCAGGAGCGTCCACAGGCTGGCCGCCAGCGACAGTTTCACCAGTTTGGTATCGAAGCGATTGGTTCTGAACATCCTGAAACTGACGTCGAAACCATTGCATTCGCCGTCGAGGTATATCGACAATTTGGCCTGGACGTTGAAAACGAAGACGTTTTCACCATAAGATTAAACAGCATCGGCGATGAGAACTGTCGACCACAATATTTGGCAGAATTACGCTCCGCGCTGGAACCACACCGGCAAAATCTCTGCTCAACTTGCCAGAAGCGCTTTGAGGATAATACCTTACGGCTCTTCGATTGTAAAAACGACTCGTGTCAGGCAATCCTGGACGAATATGCTCCAAGAATTACCGACCATTTATGTGACGAATGCGCCACACATTTTGAAACCGTGACATCTCAATTGAGCGCCATAAATGTACCGTTTACACTGGATCATAAACTTGTCCGCGGGCTGGATTATTACACCCGTACAACATTTGAAATTACTAGTAATTTATTGGGCGCCCAGGACGCTCTCTGCGGCGGCGGTCGCTATGATTTGCTGGTGGAACAGCTGGGTGGCAAGCCCACACCAGCGGTGGGATTTGCTGCGGGCATTGAACGGCTAATTCTCGTATTAGAATCGCAGGATCTCTTTCCTAATTTCAAGGAAACCTTAGACCTCTTTATCGTGGTCGTGGAAGATAGCGCCCGTAAAGAGGCGTATAAAATCCTGCAACAACTGCGCAAGGCGCGGGTCTGCTGCGATATGGATCTTCTCCGGCGCAGCGTCAAAGCACAATTTCGGGAAGCTAATCGCCAGAACGCCCAGTATACCATTGTCCTGGGAGGCAATGAAATCGATGCGAGAGAAGCCACGGTGAAGCAGATGGAGTCCGGCGAGGAAACCACTGTACCCTTTGATACATTAGTTGAATTTTTTCAGTCCCGCGCGCAATCACAAGATTCTGTCAGCGAATAATCCAATGTTGTGCAATCTCTGTAATCGATCATCCCTGTGAGTACCTTATCACGAAATGAACTGAAGCGACTGGCTTCACTGCAACAAAAAAAGTATCGTCAGGAATATCAGCAATGTGTGATTGAGGGCGTTCGATTGTGTGAAGATGCACTGCATTCCGATTGGATATTGCGCGAATTTTACATCACCGATGATTTTCAAAAGAATCCTTCTTTCAATCAGTTGGCAGGATTGGCCGGCGAAAAGCATCTGAATCCCACGATGATCACCGAACCGGAGATGCAGAAAATCACCGCGACCAATCATCCGCAAGGAGTCGCATTAGTGGCGGACATTCCTGACGTTCACACGTTAGATCCGGACCCGGAAGGGAGCCCGCGCATTGTGCTGCTCGATGGGATCAGCGATCCGGGTAATCTCGGAACGATAATGCGTTCTGCAGATTGGTTTGGTATCCGGCACCTCGCATTTGGACCGGGGACAGTAGAATGGACAAATCCCAAGGTGTTGCGCGCAAGTATGGGCGCGGCGTTTCGACTCACAATTTCTGAAATCCATCACTGGAAAAAACAAATAAACTCGTTGAAATCTGCAGGATATACCATCCTTGCCGCAGAGATGGAAGGTGTCAATCCGGGAGCGTTTCATACAGAAAAAAACCCGCACTGGGGACTCATTTTAGGCAATGAAGCGCACGGCGTTTCACCACAGCTGAATTCAGCCGCAGATATGAAACTCTCTATTCCGGGCGATGGCCCCGCAGACTCGCTTAATGTGGCAATGGCCGGAACGGTTTTACTGTATGAACTCTCTCAATAAGTGGACAACGTGTTGAACTATCCAAGGCAATCTGGCCATTCACCCGAACCAGGTCTTGACAATACCTCAATTGCCGTCTACTTTTCCGCGTCTCAAAAACCAGAGAGAGTGTAATGTCTGAGTCAGAACGATATCCGAAAAAATGGACCGCTTTCGGGATGGTAATCCTTGGGATGCTGCTACCGCTGCTTCTGGTGGGTTTCTTCGTAAAGAGTCCGGAAGATCTGATGGCCGGTAACGTGCGCACTTTTATCTTCCTTGGAGAAATTTTAATTATCATTCCTCCAGTGATTTACGCTTATCGCAAAGAATATAATCTTCGGGAACTGTTTCGTTGGTCTCAGGTTCCGATTACAGCGCTGTTTTGGGCATTTCTTGCGGGTTTGGGTATTTCCATTTTGGTCGACGAGATGGATCGGCTTTTCAGTATTTTTGTTTCACCACCGGACTGGCTTACCCAGTCGATGGACTTATTTCGGATTACCTCTTTTACCGATTTTCTGCTGTTGGTCGGCGGCGTTTCTGTTATTGCCCCAATCGCGGAAGAAATAATGTTTCGGGGGTTTCTCCAAACATCGCTGGAATATCGCGAGCAGGATGCCACCAAAGCCATCTTAATTACGGCCCTGGCTTTCGCCATAATTCATATGAACTCATACTGGGTCGTTCAGATCTATCTGTTTGGTGTCGCACTTTCTTACTTCTCGTGGCGCACTCAGAGTATTTTCCCAGGGATGATCGTCCATATGACTATTAACGGATTTTCAATTCTGTTAACGAATTTAACGTTTCACGATCAAATGGGATGGTACCAAATGGGAGAGCATGTTTCGCCGGTCTGGCTTGTATTCGGTGCCGGGGCGTTTTACATTGGATTTAAAAAAATTAATCAGCTTTTTCCGTTGGACGAACGCCGCTCTCAGACTATTTTAGAAAAACCGGAAGATAACGAAACTTCGCTTTACCGGCAGTAGATCGAGATCGACAGAAGGATATTATTATGAATTCAATTCCTGCAAATGTGCTTGATTTAATCGGAAATACTCCGCTCGTTCAATTACAAAAAATTCCTCCCAAAGATGGCCCTGCCGTCTACGCCAAGTTAGAATATTTTAATCCCGGCGGTAGTATTAAAGACCGTATCGCCAAAGCAATCATTGAAGACGCGGAGAAATCCGGAAGGTTAAAACCCGGCGGAACTATTGTTGAGGCAACAAGCGGAAATACTGGCGTTGGTCTGGCGCTGGTCAGCGCTATAAAGGGTTATCACGCAATTTTTGTGATGCCGGATAAGGTGAGCAGCGAAAAAAGCAAACTCCTCAAAGCCTTCGGAGCAGAGGTGATTATTACTCCCACAGCCGTGCCTGCGGACAGTCCGGATAATTACGTGAACACCGCCCGTAAAATTGTGAAAGAAACGCCGAATTGTGTGTTCTCCGATCAGTTTTTCAATGAGGTTAATCCGGGGACGCATTATCGCACCACGGGACAAGAGATTTGGGAACAAACCGAGGGGAAAATAACTGCTTTTGTCGCCGGAATGGGCACCGGGGGCACGATCAGCGGCGTGGGTGAATATTTGAAAGAACAAAATCAGGACATTAGAATTATCGGGGCAGATCCTTATGGCAGCGTGCTCAAAACCTACCATGAGAGCGGAATGTTAACGCAGGGAAATCCGTACCTCGTAGAAGGTATTGGTGAGGATATGATTCCCGGCACGCTGCATCTGAAGTTTGTCGATCGAATCATCAATGTCACCGATAAAGACTCTTTCCATATGTCCCGAAGATTAGCGCGCGAGGAAGGCATCTTTGGCGGCGGGAGTACCGGGACAATCGCCTGGGGCGCCCTGCAATATGCCAAAGAACTCACGGTTGACGATGTGTTGGTTTTTATTGTACCGGACACCGGTGAACGCTACCTGAGTAAACATTTTTCCGACGAATGGATGCGCGAGCAGCGGATGCTCAGCACGGAAAAAGCGACCCTGCGTGTTCTAAACGATACCAAACACAAGGATATTCCGTCTCTGGTTTCGGTCTCACACAAGGCATTTGTGAAAGAAGCGCTGGCCAAAATTAATGAATTTGGGATTTCGCAACTTCCGGTTTTGGATGATAATGATGAAAATGTGGGAAGCCTGCGGGAGAACAAGTTAATGGCCCGCGTTTTAGAAAATCAGACGATACTGGAGGAGCGCGTGTACGAAGTGATGGATGACCCGTTTCCCGTGCTTGCCGAAGAAACTTCTCTGGAGAATGCGATGAAATTTTTGCGCGAACAACCCGCCGCGCTCATCGAAGATCGGGGTAAAATTATTGGCATCGTAACCCGGTTTGACTTAATTGACTTCACCGCTAGTTAATCATGAAGGGCTCTCTGCCAATTGAATCTATGCTAAGGTCATGCGATATTAAACAATTATGCTGACTCACGAAATCAACATATTATTGGATACGATTCGGCGATTACTACGCCGCAACGCCACCGCCAATCTGAAGAAGATTCTGCATAAAACGCACCCGGCAGATTTGGCAACAATTTTTCGGTATTTCACCGAACCGGAACGGCGACAGATTTTCCCGTTAATTACCGACAAACATCTTGCCTCTGATGTACTGAGTGAAATGGACGATTCTCTGCGGGTCGAGCTCATTGAGCAGATGCCGCGGGAGCAGATTATTGAATTGTTTTCAGAGATGGCCACCGATAACCTGGCTGATATTCTCAATCTCTTGCCGGATGATCTCTCCGACGAGATCGTCTCGTTGATGAAACCGGAGAACACAGAAGATCTGGAAGCCATTATGGGCTATCCAGAAGATACCGCCGGTGGCATTATGATTCCCGAGGCGTTCTCTCTCAACGAAGAGACCACCGCCGCTGAAACCATCACGATTTTGCAGCAATCTGAACACAACGAGATGGTATTTTATGTGTATGTGGTCGACGATGAAAATCACCTGCGCGGGGTCTGTTCATTACGACAGTTGTTGATGGTCAACCCGAATAAAAAATTAAAAGATTTTATGATTACCCAGGTTGTGAGCGTCCTTCCCGAAACGGATCAGGAAGATGTGGCGCGCCTGGTTGGGCGATACAACATTTTGGCTCTGCCGGTTGTAGACGGAGACAACCATCTGCTCGGCATCGTGACCGTTGATGATATTATCGACGTGATCCGGGAAGAAGCCACCGAAGATTTTCTTCAAATGGCCGGCGCCGGGCGGGATCGTGAAATTTTACTAAAATCGACATTCGAAGAATCAAAACTCCGCTTTCCCTGGTTATTTGCCACCTGGATTGGTGGAATCATCGCCTCATTAATCGTTGGCAAATTTACCGGCCTGCTGAACAAAGTGGTGATTCTGGCGGCCTTCATGCCGATTATTGCCGGAATGGGCGGCAATGTCGGCAGTCAGTCCGCAACGATTGTCATCCGGGGCTTAGCCACCGGACGCGTCCACTTGCGGGAAGCCTGGAAAGTAATTTTTAAGGAACTGCGGGTCGGGCTGATTCTAGGATCGTCATATGGTGTTCTCCTTGGAGTGATGATCGAAATCTTTTATCAGACATCCGGTATCCGAATCGGGCTGGTCGCGGCGCTGGGCATTGGTCTCGCTATGATTCTCGCCACCATTATGGGCTCGGTTGCTCCGATTGTATTAAATAAATTGGATATCGATCCTGCAATTGCCACGGGACCTTTTGTGTCAACGTCTATTGATATTTTAGGGCTGCTCATATATTTCAGTATCGCAACACTGCTGCTCTGATTTGGCCAATACCATAAAAGTACTAAGCGCTTTCGAATCTTTGTGAATTCCATTCCCACAACAATTCTCCTTCTTTTTAGCATTCCGATTCTTGCCTATTTTTTCAGCACGCTTTTGTTTGCCTGGGGACTGCATCGCCGAAAACCCGGCGGGAACTCTAAAAATAAATCTGTTTCAGTCATTATTGCGGCCAGAGATGAAGAAGCCGTCCTCCCAACATTATTGGATGCCCTTACCCGGCAAACGTATCCTGAGACTCTGTACGATGTCGTCGTCGTGGATGATCAATCCACTGATGCCACGCCAGAGATTGGAAAACGGTATGCCTCAAATCATTCAAATATTTCGTATATCCGCATTGATGACACGCCAAAAAATTACGGTCCAAAGAAATGGGCGCTTAATCAGGGTATTAAAGCATCTTCTAGAGAAATTATTTTGTGCATTGATGCCGATTGCATCCCCGAACTAACCTGGATTGAAGTGATGGTTTCGTACTTTACTCAAAATGTTGGGATGGTTGTTGGTTATGCCGAGGTGATGGTGGAAAATGAACAATCACTATTACAACGATGGCAAGCCTTCGACTTTTTAGCAATGATGGCGGCCGGAGAGGGCGCGTTGAACTGGGGAATTTCCCTTGCTGCAACCGGACAAAATCTGGGTTTCACCAGAGGGGCATTCGATGCGGTGGGCGGCTACTCGCAGATTGCCCGGGGAATGACCGGAGATGATGTTCTGCTATTGCAGCTCATTCGAAACAAGACTGATTACGATATAGTATTCGCCGGTGATCCCGGAGCGTATAATCGAACGTATCCGCACCACACTATTCTGGGACTTCTTCGACAGCGTATTCGCTGGGCAGCCGATGCGCCAACACAGATTCGCACGGATTTTAAATTTTTTCTCTATCTGCTGGTGGTCTTCTTAATGTATACGGTCATTTTAGGTGGATTAATATATGCCTTCACTCAACCGGAATTTTGGCACATATTCCTGCTTGGAGTCGGTGTTAAATTGATTGGCGAATTTATACTTTTACGATACGCCGTTAAAGTCTATCAAAGAGAAAAACTCTTCTCGATCTTCCCCTTATGGACACTTTTACAAATACCATATATCATCATCGTGGGAGTTTCCGGATTATTCGTGGATTATTCCTGGAAGGGCAGGAAAAGACGGTGAATTTCATTCATTCCCCGGTCAGAAGAGATCAATCAACGGTTAAGCAATTTTATTTTGCACTACTCTCGATAGGCATATTGATTTTTGCTTTTACTGGTCGTGCGTTTGCGGAAGAAGAGCAATATACTGTTTCCTATGCAGGAGTGCCGGTTGTGAATGTTTCAATCCAGACAGAAACAACCTCAGATTACTGGTTCGGAGAGTATCATGCCTGGGTAAAAAAAGGTGTTGCCCTGTTTTATTCTGTGAACAACACGTATCGCGTTACAGCCCAACCGGATACCTGGTTTCCTCTCTCCTATACAAAAACCATTCATGAGGGGAAATCAAAATACGACCTTACGTTTCGCTACGATCAAACGCAACACACTGAGACTTTTCCAAACGGCTCTACCGTGGCCTTTCCGGATAGCGCCTACAATTTGTTTTCTGCGATGTTATGGGTACAACATCATCGGTGGTCTGTCGGAGAACAGAGGACGCTGCTCGTAGAGGTTGATGGGAGAATTTGGACCGTAAAAATTGTCGCACCCCGATATGATACGTACCTCTATCACGAATCCAGTATTTCCGTAATGCGGGTAGAAATTACCTTTGATTCAACAGAGAATGGATCAGTGTATCAGGGGAAAAAGGATATACTTTCGCGCGAATTGTCACAGCCTGGCCGGAAGTTGCTCTTCTGGGTTGATCCCGTTCAGCACTTGATTTATCAGATCCAGGTTCCTATGCAGCCTTTTTCAATCTGGGCTCGTTTGAATTAGTCCTGAAAGGCGACTTCAAGGCGACGGTGTAATAACCGCCAGCTCATAGTAAAAGCCACTACCATTATTATTGCGCCGAGAATAAACGGGAATTGAATTCCGAACTCATCAAACACAAAACCGCCAATCAGTGGTCCGAATATTCTTCCTAAACTCGTGACAGACCTCGAAATCCCCAGTGTGCCGCCATAATCCGATGCACTGCTTACCTGTGAGATCAGGCTATTGATTGATGGCGTATTCAATCCATTCCCCAACGCCAATGGAATAAGCACTAACATCAGCACACCAATCGTTGGTGAAAGCGGAATAAAAAGCAGCCCCGCGGCCATACTCATTATGCCCGCGATGACTAACTTTGTCTCGCCGAATTTCTGTGCTAATTTTCCAATTAAACCACCCTGGACAATCGCAATAAGCACTCCGATATATGCAAAGAGATAACTGTTCATCTTTTCAGTGATACCGAGGGCTTTATTTCCCCAGAGAGCGAAAGTTGATTCCATTGCACTGAATGCGATCGTCACCAGAAAAATGATCGTAAGCAGTAATGACAGGTTCGGTGCCCTCATCGCTTTTTTGAGTCCCGAGAGATTCAACTGCCGCTGTGCGACCTGTGACGATTTCCCTGCTTTGATCGTTTCGGGCAAAATCATATAAACCAAACCGAAATTTATCAGAGAGATTAGCGCGGCAAAATATCCCGGCAATGCATAGATATTATGGCGCAGCAACATATCTAAAAAGGGAATTGAGAGAGCAGTCTTTTCCAAACTAATTAAAATGCCTGCTATAGCGGGGCCAAAAATAAATCCGAGCCCTAGCGCCGCGCCAACCATTCCCATGCCTTTGGCACGATCTTCTTTGGTAGTGATATCAGCGATATACGCCTGGGCTGTTGCTATTTTTGCACCAAAAATCCCCTGAAAAACCCTAGATAGAAACAGAATCCACAACGATCCGGCCAGCCCAAACAAGATATATGCGAACACCGAACCAAACAGATTCAAAAGTAAAATAGGTTTGCGTCCCCAGCGATCAGAAAGACGCCCCCAAACCGGTGAAAATATGAACTGCATAAAGGAATACACGCTGAACAACACGGCAATGACTAATCCCTCCGGGGTCATATTTGTACCAAAGAACCTGGCAATCTCGTGTATTTCAGACGTGAACGTCTTGCCATAGTAGGGAAGTAGTGGTATTAAAATGCCAAATCCGACCATGTCAATAAACACGATTGCAAAAATGATCAGATAGGCTGTTCGCTTATTCTTCATAGAGTCATATCTCATTTTTTCCATAAAAAAAGTACCCGCTCCAACGATGGGAACGGGTACTTTGTTTCATTCTATATTATCTACAACCTGGCCAAAGCTTACAACTCGTTATTCGAGTCCGTACGCCTCCAACACTTCTTGGGCATGAATATCCGTTTTGACACGTTTAAATATTTTTACAATCTCGCCCTGTTCATCCAACAGATACGTCATACGTTTGATTCCTTCATATTCCCGGCCATACATTTTCTTGGTACCATAAGCATCATACTTTGGACAAACCTCATTCTCCGGGTCAGCCAGGAGAGTATGTTTCAGGTTATATTTCTCTTTGAATTTTTGGTGAGATTTTTCATCGTCGTTACTGATGCCAAACACCTGAATGTTGTGCTTTTCGTAGGCAGCATCAGCATCCCGAAAGCTACACGCTTCTTTGGTGCAACCAGGCGTATCATCCTTGGGATAGAAGTATACCACTACTTTTTGCCCCTGATAATCCGAAAGAGTATGTTCTTTTCCCATGCTGTCCGGCAGGGAAAACTCCGGCGCCTTTTCTCCAACATCTAACATATGACCTTATCCTTTCTTGGCTTTTTCGGTTTCAAAATCAAAAAAGGTACTGGCTCGGCCGAATTTTATCAACTCATTTCTTCCATAGAGCGCGAGGGAAAGTACAAGGTAAAGGTTGAACCCTCTCCCGGGTTACTTTCCACTTCAATATATGCGCCATGCTGATTTATCACGCCATACACTTCCGATAATCCTAATCCGTTTCCTTTCTCGCCCTTTGTGGTAAAGAACGGATCAAATATTTTCTCTTTGACCTCCTGACTCATCCCAACGCCGGTGTCAGCGATGCCGATTTCGACCCGATCACCGACTTGTGCCGACCAGATAGTGATGAGACCGCCAACATCCAGGGCATCAATCGCGTTGAAGATCAGGTTGAGCAGCGCATTGCGAAGCGCCGATTTGTTGCCTTCAATCAAGGAAATTTTTCCAGTCCGGCTTTCAATTTCTATATGAATGCCTTTTTGTTTTTCGATTCGGGCGGTTCGGGTTCTGGCGTATTCAACCACATCATCGATCAAGTGATTAAACTGTACCGGCTCCAGAAAACTGTCGGATTCCTCCTGGCGCTTTCTGGTGAAATCCTGTAGGCGATGGATATTTTCCGAGCTATCAAGCGCCGCTTTTTCAATAGTTTTCAGGTTTTGCAATAAATCTTCGTCTTTAATGCTTAATTTGAGTAACTGTAGTCTTCCAAGGATGATTGTTAGCATATTATTAAAGTCGTGTGCGATCCCCGAAGCCATTTGTCCCAGTGCCTGGAGCTTTTTATCCTGCGAGGACTCAATTTCCTGTTTTTTTCGATGTGAGGTAACCCTATTTGCTAAAAGAAATCCCGCAAAGGCTTGGTTGGAGTCCGAATGCGGATAGGTTCGGGTTTCAAGAAATTCACCAAGATCCGGTTCATAATAATCAAGGGGAATCATTCTGCCGCTACGCAATGTTTTCGGTAAAGGACAATCCTCACACGGCGTGTCTTTTCCACGCAACGCTTCATAGCATTTACGGCCCTCTAATCCGGAGCCGCCGCCATACACGGATTGTGCTGCTTTATTCGCTGAGAGGATAGTATAATCCGGGCTACACAGGAAAATAAAATCTGTGATCGTATTTATGATTTCATTGGAAGATTCTTGCTGTCTTTGTTCCGGGAAACCGGCATCAAAATTGGCTGGAAACACGTCTAAATCCAGTAAGTCCTCTTCCATGTCGGCGTTTAAATCCGTGAACAGTAAATAGGTCTCAAATTGTTTATACTGAAACTCCGGGTACGCTTTCAGATACTGTATGCCGCTTTTTTCTACGAGTGATTGCAGCTCGAGGAAGACAGAGCGATTATCAGACAGGTGGAACAAATCATCGATGTTTTTTGACGTGGATTTTTCGCCCCCGAGCCATTCGTCTATTGCATGGTCGGCGGAAGTAATGGCGCCGTTGCGGATACTAACTGTAATGCGGCCTGAGTGCATACGATCTCTTTAAAACTCATAGTGTTCCGTAATTCAACGAGTGAATATAATAAATAAAAGCCGGGGGTACTATTACTTAACTGAGAGCATTAAGCTCATGCTGTACCCGCTCAACCCTGCGTGGGGCACGCATTTGCTCAAAATAAGAGAGTGCTTGTTTGAGATGGTCCCGATGCTTTTTGGGATCGCCTTTTTGCTTCATTAGAACACTGTATTCGTAATGAGATTCCGCTAAATTCAGCAGATTGCCGTATTCAGAATTCATCCGAATGCTAATTTGAAGCTGGGATTCGGCTAATTCAAACAGTTGACGCTCGCGGTGCAACATTCCAAACTCCCGATACACGTCAGCCAAGCTCATTCGATCGTGCAATTGTGAAAAAATCTTAAACGCCTCGATTGCTTTTTGTTTGCCCGCCTCAAATTCGTCTTCCCGGATATGCACATCGGCTAACCCAAGACACGCCAAACCAACTAATCGCTTATTCGGAAATTGAACCGCTTCGTCATATGCCTGCTGGAACATACTTTTTGCCAGCTCATAGTCACCGGTATCTTTGGCCGCCACTCCCTTATTAACCAAGATGTTTATACGAGTCCGATGATCCTCTGACTCAATGTCTTTTAATAAAGCATCGAAAACCCGAATTGCATCTTCCGATTCCCCCCGGATTCCCTGTATAACAGCAAGGTTCATGCTCACATTTTGCGGGAGATACCCTTCTTCTCCTTCAACCAATTGCCGGGCTTTTGTAAAATAATCAACACCCTGTTCAGTGTCCCACTGCTCGGATGCTAGAATTCCGAGGTTATTATAAACATATGCGATACCCGCCTGATCACCAATTTCTTCCAGAATCTCTAACGCCTCGGAATAATGTTGTTGGCTCTCTTGCCAGTTATTCGTTTGACCTTTTAACAAACCGCGTAACATTAATACACGGGCCAACTGTTTTTTATTGTTTTTATCTGTCACTTTTTCAAGATGTGACAACAGCGCGCTGCTTTTATAAAACTCTCCAAATTGCAGACACGCTTCTGCAATCTGGAGCTGAGCCTCATTTAATGCGGTTGAATCTTCTGACAAAAATTCCCGAAGAGAGGTAATGAAGTAGTCGTAGTCAACTTCGCGAAAAATTTCATTGTCTTGATTTTGAATCTCGTCAGTCCACCACTCCTGTAAGTAGTGATCCCGTTGACTTTTAAATTGATAAAACTGATCTAGAAATTCTTGCCTTGAAAACTGACCGGCAATATGTAAAAGTTGCTCAAAGAAGGGCGTTGAGAGTCGGCCGTTGCGTGCAGAGCGTTCGTTCGTCATTATTTCCTCACTCCAATCATACGACTAGAGATGTGTTTGCTTTGCCTTACCGTTAAGTTTAATGCCATAATATCGGATTCAGCCAAGAGTTTTCCACTGGAAAGCTAATCGTTACAACCGAAATTCGTTCCGCATTTCTTTTTTCAGGCGTTCGCCCATTTTTGCCGGACAATAGACTTAACATATTTACCAAAATATTTGCAACTTGTCCACTTAGAAATGCAATTTAAGATGCATTGCTCAATTAATACGCTTTTTTACGGTATGTAATGACTTACTCCAAAAATATTGAGGAGAAATGTTTGAACTATATTGTACTCCCAAAGATCCGTTTTTCATAACGATCAAAGCAATTCCTGTCAGCAAGTCATTTGTCACAGAGCTATAAGTGGATTCAATGCGCCCCGCAATAAGGAGCAAGGTGAAGCACATTCCTTTTTCTTAGCAAAAAGAGCGCAAAAAAACACGAGAGGCTGCAGTGATCATAGGATCAACAAATCAGCCCCTCGTAGTAATTAATTCGGAATTAGTACGTTACCCAACCCCAGGCCCAGCGCGAAAAATGCGGAACCTTCGCAAGATAAAATTCCGGGGTCTCTCCACTGGTAGAATATTCTTCTGACTGATCATCGTAATTGATGATATATTCCGGCGCTTCGTTTAACCAGCGCTTTGACACCATCAATGTTGCGGTTTTGCCTTCCTGGAATTCTACGTGGCTCTCCCGCGCCTGCGGCCGGCCAACGGAAAAAACCAACGCACCTTCACCCGTTATGCCGACAGAGAAGGAGAGGACCTGGTCTTCCAAAAGTGTATTTGGTGGAATTTCCACATAATTCCATAATGTGCGCCATCCACCTAATACCGCACCTCTATCAGCGCGGACATATTTGGTATCCTGCAACAGCCAACCGCGGCTCAACCCCTGATTTTCCTGCGTTAGGGTTTCAACCTGATCAAAATAGTCTTGATTAGCATTCAACAGGTTTGTTGTGTTGGGCACCTGGCTTTGAGGATTCAGGGAATTATCGGAACATCCAATCATCAACCCCAACACCAATACCAGCGATATCCCAAAGATGGCCAGTTTGTGCGCTTTCATATTGTCCCTCCTGCTTTCAATGAGAAAAAATAGCACTCTGTTTTTATCACACGTTGTTTTCCATATGTAAAACACCGCAGCTTACACAAGAAATCACTGTAATTTTTAACGGCGTTTTTAAAGATACAAGAACTGGGCCAACGAGGTTATTTGGAGAAACTTACCTGTTTTATCCTATTGATAATGAAAGACTTGAGAGCAATAAAAACTATTGTAAAATAATTAAGTCGAATGTACATGTGGACCATATAATCCACACAAAAACAGATGGTGACTATTTGCTCAAGCTGTTGGCGTAACAAAAGAGGGTGGCCTAATTACTCCTGAAAAAACTTTTCGTACCGATACCGAAAAGTTGCACGACTCATCCCAAGCAGGGTTGCGGCCTTAGATTTATTTCCCTTGGCTTTTTCCAGCGCTGCCTTGATGTATCGTTTCTCGATATCTTCAAAATTCACCCCGCCATCAGGTATTGCGATCTCAGCAGAGGGAAAGGACGCCCGATTAATATCAGTAAGATTATTGGGCGTAATAAATAAATGATGTTGGTCGATATCGCCCGTTTTTTTCATAAGGACCGCGCGCTCAATGACATTCCGTAATTCGCGCACATTCCCGGGCCAGTTATAGCTCATTAACATCTCCTGGGCTTCTTGCGTTAAGCCGGAGACATCATATTTCAAATCTTCATTATATTTTTTTATAAAATGGTCCGCGAGCATTAAAACATCTTCGCTACGCTTCCGGAGCGGTGGAATTTCTATGGAAATGACGTTCAAGCGATAATATAGATCCTCCCGGAATTTTCCATCTTCAATTAATTTTTCGAGTGGCGTATTTGTCGAGGCAATAGTTCTGGTATCTGTGGTAATATCCTTTACGCCTCCAACACGGCGAATCTTTCGCTCCTCCAGCGCCTTCAACAACTTAACCTGCAGCGACATACTCATTCCGGCAATCTCATCCAGAAAAAACGTTCCGCCATGGGCAACTTCAATTAAACCGCGTTTGGTTTTTCGTGCATCGGTAAAGGCGCCTTCTTCATACCCAAACAGTTCTGACTCAAGGAGCGTTTCCGGGATAGCCGCACAGTTTATCTCAACAAACGGTTCGTGGCTTCGCTGACTATTTTCGTGTATTGCCCGCGCCGTCAATTCCTTTCCCGTGCCGGTCTCGCCATAGATAACCACAGGCGTATCCGGAGATTCACTCACCATCCGAATGACCTGAAACACCCGCTGCATCGGAGCTGAGCTTCCGATTAAACTGCCAAAGCCAAAGAGTTTCTTTTGCTGGTCATAAAGGTATGATAGTTTATCTCCCAACCGTTTTGCTTCGGTGGCCTTATCAACCAACACGCGCAACTCTTCAATGTTAACCGGCTTGCGGATATAATCGTATGCGCCGGCTTGCATGGCAGCAACAGCCACATCGTGTCCGCCAACTCCGGTAATCATAATAACTTCGATTTCAGGGGAATCTCTGTGAATTTCACTGACCAGTTCCAGGCCATCCATCCCTGGGAGGTGGTAGTCTGAAATCACAACATCGGGTGTTGTCTTGGGTAAAACCTTGAGCATCGACTCGGCAGTTTGATAGGTTCTGACTTCCCGCTCATTGTTTTCCAAAGATTCTTTCAACGTGTCACAAATATGGGGATCATCATCCACGAGGTAAATGAGTGACATTTTACTCCTTCGAAAACTCTCTAAAGGTTAATTGGCGCCATTAATAATCGTAATGATACTAAAATTTTTCCACAAAAGGTAAAGATGAATTTAACGCATTAATCTCCAGCAGCAAACGGATTACTGGAATTTGCGCATTACCCCGACAACCACTCCCCGAACCCGGACCTCGCTTGCCTGGGCGTAGATGGGCTTCATCTCGGCGTTAGCTGGCTGCAGCCGCACCTTATCGCCCTCGCGATATAACTTTTTTAGCGTGGCGTCTTGCCCCCCAATTAAGGCAATCACCGTTTCGCCATTTTCGGCCACTTCTCTGGGCTGCACAATGACGTAATCGCCGCTCTGGATGTTTTCATCAATCATTGAATCGCCCCGGACCTGAAGCACATAATTATCGCCACGGCCGCGCATATCTCCCGGTACCAAAATAGTTTCTGCATTTTCAATCGCTTCGATCGGCTCCCCGGCGGCCACAAGCCCAAGTAAGGGCAGTTCAGCTTCAGCGCTTACACCGTTTTGCTTCACCACCTCTAAACCACGTGTGCGATTCCAGTCTTTCTTGATATAGCCTTTTTCTTCGAGGTTGGTGATGTGCTTATGAACCGTTCCCTTCGAACGATAACCAAAATGAGCGGCAATCTCTTCATAAGTAGGCGCAACACCATTCCCGCGAACATACTCTTTAATATAATCCAACACCTGTTTTTGCTTTTTCGTGATATACATAAAAATATCACTCCCAGAGCTCAGTTTAATAGAAAATATTACGCACGACAAAAGGCGAACAGTTGTCGTATGCCAATTTAGATTGCTCTTTATTAAATGGCAAGAATTGTTCGAGACAAAACCGGCCGATTTTAGATTTGGCTGATGTCTATTTTATGTTGAATCGTTCGTACGTTGTCTGCTGTCGCGGTGTCTTCTTGCAAGCGCTCTTCGATCACTTTGCACGCGTGGACAACCGTACTGTGATCCCGGCCGCCGAAATGCAGCCCGATTGTTTTCAGAGAAGAGCTCGTCAGGTCGCGACATAAATACATCGCTATTTGACGAGCAAGGGCGACTTCCATTTTTCGTCCTTTACCGATGAGCGCAGAGTTATCAACGCCCATTACTTCTCCGGTTATCCGTTGAATATCATCAATAGAAACCGATGACGGCCCAACACTCCCAACAATATCGTGCAACACCTTCTTTGCAAGATCAATGGTGATATCTGTGTTCGAAAGCGAGGAAAAGGCGAGCAGACGAATTAACGATCCCTCCAGCTCGCGGACATTTGACTTAATATTAATCGCCAGGAACTCCAGAATGTTATACGGAATATCAATATCGTCTTCCTGCGCCTTATGCTGAAGAATGGCTATCCGGGTTTCTAAATTTGGCGGTTGTATATCTGCAATCAGCCCCGCCTGGAACCGTGATAATAAGCGCTCTTCCATCCCGGAGAGTTCTTTGGGAGCGCGATCCGAGGTAAGTACGATCTGCTTGCCCGATTGATATAACGCATTAAAGGTGTGAAAAAATTGCTCCTGGGTAGACTCTTTCTTTTGGAAAAATTGTACGTCGTCCACCATCAGCATATCAACATTGCGATATTGTTCAGAAAACTCGGTTGTCTTGTTATTCTTTATCGAATTGATGAACTCAATCGTAAACTTTTCGCTGGAAGTATACAGCACCTTTCGCGCAGTACCCGCCGCAATCGAACGATTACCAATCGCCTGGGCAAGGTGCGTTTTTCCCAACCCCACACCGCCATATATAACCAGTGGATTAAAAGAGGTGCCGCCGGGTGCTTCTGCAACGGCCATGGCCGCCGCCCGCGCAAACTGATTATTATCACCCTCAACAAAATTCTCAAACGTGTATCGCTCGTTAAGATACGTGTTAACCTGTTGCCTGTCCGGATATGTGCGTCGCTCAGGACTCGGTTTCGGTACCGGCTCCGCTTGATCTTCATCAGAAAAGATCACCGAATACGCCATATGGGCTCCGTTCCCGGTAACCTGTTTCAGCACCGCACTTAACAATTCGCCATAATGATTCTCGATCCACTCGTAAAAAAATTGGCTCGGAACCTGAACCGTCAGCTTATCACCTTCATACTGGACCGGCTTAATCGGCTTAAACCACGTTTCGTATGTTTGCGCAGGAACACGCGCCTTAATTTGCTCTAAACACTTACCCCAGAGGATCTCAGAATTTTCCGTCATACCTGTTCACGCCAACGCCCTAACATTAAAGTTATCAACAACTTTAAACCGAAAATGTTGATTGATCATAAAAATCAACAACCAAAAAACCGCCAGGGGAATTATCAAACAAACACATATCGATGAAGTGGCCTAAAAAGAATAACTTCAACAACTTACCCACAGAAAAACACGTCATCTCAACCCCAGCACCATTCTGTTCAACTCTTTTCGTACAAAAATTTCCTGAAAAAGATATTCACACTATTCACAAGTTATCAACACCCGACTTGTTTCGGCATAAACAAGATAAAAAGCCCTTTATGCGTGTCAAGTTATATCTGTAAAATTTTGAAAAAATATTTTCTGTGTTCATGTGGACGTCTTCTTGCTTTTTTCCAAAATTGCTTGTGTTCATATGAAACTTTCTTAAATTTCAAAGCTTGAATTTTGGTGAATTATAATCAACAGGAGAAAGATATCTCATGAAACGCACGTATCAACCAAGTAAGCGGAAACGAAAAAATAAACACGGTTTTCGGAAGCGCATGTCGTCCAAAGGTGGAAAACGCGTGCTTGCCCGTCGCCGGAAACGCGGAAGAAAGAAACTCTCGGCCTGAACTTGCGTTGGAAAAATCGAATCAGCTTTCAAAGGATGAAATTCTTCGAAGGCAACGAGATTTTAACCAATTATTCACCGAGGGTCGGCGTATCCGTGGAAACATTGGGCAACTAATTACCTTGCCATGGCCAAAAAAACAGGTCGCTTTTGTTGTGGGGAAGAAGTGCGGTAATGCCGTGACACGCAACAAACTGCGGCGATACTTGCGCGAATTTTACCGGACAAATAAATCTATTGTGCCCGCAAAAACCGCCGTCATTTTCCAAATATTTCCACGAGACACATTGCCGACTTTCCCAGAGATACAAAGCGAATTTTTACATCTATGCGAACAATTATAAATCGCCTATTTATTTTTATTATTAAATTTTACCGGGTTGCGATTTCTCCGTTTTTACCTCCGTCGTGTCGGTTTTATCCCACCTGTTCACACTATGCCCTGGAAGCATTTCAAAAACACCCATGGTACAAAGCGCTCCTTTTAAGCGCAAAAAGGGTAAGCAAATGTCATCCATGGCACGAGGGTGGATACGACCCCGTCCCGGATCCAACAGATGCAGGAATAAAGTATGGATAAAGAAACCGTATTCGCGTATATACTCATTTTGCTGGTGCTGTTTACCATGCCGGTCTATTACAAGTGGATTGCCCCGCCCTCGGAAGAGGCTCAAACCGACACGCTTGCCGTCCAGCAAGATACGACCCTCCGACAAGAGCCCGCATCCAGCGGTACAACGTATGTCTCGGAACAAACAGCTAAACAGGTATCTGCACCAAAGGAATCAAAGAAATCTGTCGAGCGAACAGCGTCCTCCACGAAGCCAAAGATGCCGGAGCGGCAATTTGTGTTAACCACAGACGATTATTGGATTACACTGTCTAACCTGGGCGGGGGAACGTTTACATCCATTAAATTAAAAAAATTCCAGGGACCGCACGGGGAGCCTTATACAGAGCTCGTACCTGATTCAACCGATCATCTGCTTAAGTTTTCTGCCGTAAGCTTTGAGGGTGATACCGTCGACTTCTCTCAAAAAAGATTCTCTGTGACAAGCACGTCTGCATTAAAAGACACCATTCAGGTTACGAAACCCTCGGCATTTACTTTTCGCTATAAAACAGAACAGGGCGGAGTCTTGCGTCGTACGCTCACTTTTTATCCCGATAAATATCATATTGGGCTTTCTGTTGAATTAGATCAGTTCCGGGATATTATCGCCAACCGTCAATACAGCATCACCTGGAACGACGCCATTAACATCACCGAAAACAACTACAAAGATGATCTTCACTATAGCAAAGCATACAGCCTTTTAGGTGATGAGCTTGTAGATGTTGACGCGGCCAAGGCAAAACCGGGTGAGCCGGCATCTGAATCTATGGAAGGTGCCACGCATTGGGTTGCGGTGCGCAACAAGTACTTTACATCCATTATTACTCCCGTGAAGGACGAGGCGGTCGGAATGCGGCTCACTGGCACCAAACATCCGGTTGCCGACTATGAGATGAAACATTACAAAGCCTCCGTAATTATGCCGTACAATGAAACCGCGACGCAAAAGGATTCATTCTTCGTCTATATTGGTCCGCTGGATTATTCTATCCTGAAAACGTACGATCGTAATTTCCAAAAGATGATGAATTTCGGCTGGGCCATTATTCGCCCGATCAGTAAAGGCGTGCTCTGGGCATTTACATCTCTGCACCAATATATTCCCAATTACGGGCTGGTCTTAATTTTATTTGGGGTGCTGGTCAAAATCTTGGTCTTTCCTCTGACCAAGAAAAGTTATGTCTCGATGAAAGAAATGCAGGTGCTTCAGCCAAAAATCAAGGAGCTCCGCGAAAAATACAAAGACGACTCTCAAAAACTAAATCAGGAAATGATGAAGATTTACAAAGAGCACGGTGTGAATCCTATGGGAGGGTGTCTCCCAATGTTGCTGCAGATGCCTTTGCTCTACGCATTATTCATCATTTTCCGATCAACCATCGAATTGCGCGGCGCCGAATTTGTCTGGTGGATTAAGGACCTTTCCGAGCCGGACACCATCTTTACACTCCCGTTCTCTCTTCCATTGTATGGTTCACACGTGAACATTCTGCCGCTGGTTATGGGTGTAACTATGCTTATTCAGCAGCGAATGACGGGCTCGGCCGGGGCCGGACAGCAACAAAAAATGATGATGTGGATGATGCCTATTGTGTTCTTACTGATTTTCAACAATTTCCCCTCGGGCTTAAATCTCTATTATGCGCTTTTCAATATTATGACGATCATTCAGCAGAAATGGTTTATTGACGTTCCAGAGGCTCCGGCAACCGTACCGAGCAAAAAATAGCGACTCCGACCCAGCTGCGGATGGAACCCGACGGCACCCTGCTTCGTTGGTATAACGCAAAAAGATAATGACGTCACTTCAGCCGCTTAACGATACTATTGCCGCCATTGCGACCCCCGGTGGAACCGGAGGGCTTGCCGTGGTGCGCATTTCCGGCCAGAACAGCCGTTCAATTTCCCAAAGATGTTTATCGCGAAACGCGGATCTTGTGCCGTTTGAGGCTACTTTTTCACACGTTATTAACCCCGCAGACCATTCTCCCATTGATGAAATTATTGCCACGTATTTCCAGGCACCGAAATCGTACACCGCCGAAGATGTAGTCGAAATCAGCTGTCACGGCGGACACTATATCGCCCAACAGGTCTTAGATGCTGTTCTGTCGCAGGGCGCGCGCATGGCGGAGCCGGGGGAATTCACAAAGCGTGCCTTTCTCAATGGCAGGATCGACCTTACACAGGCAGAAGCGGTTTCTGATTTAATCAATGCGCAAACATCCTCAAGCCATAAAGTGGCGTTGCAACAACTCGAAGGTGCGCTGAAAAAGCGCGTGTCAAAAATCCGGCAGGATTTAATCGATACCATTTCCCTGTTAGAGCTGGAACTGGATTTTTCCGAGGATGAAATCAACAAAACGCCGTATAAAAAAATCATCGCGGCTGTTGATCATATTACATCCCAATGCACAGATCTTGTGAGCACCTATCGGGAGGGACGTATTTATCGGAACGGTGTTTTTGTTCCGATTGTCGGCAAACCCAATGCGGGTAAATCAAGTATTCTCAACGCTTTATTAAAACAAGAACGCGCGCTGGTTTCCGACATTCCCGGCACGACTCGCGACACCATCGAAGAGTCAATTTCACATCGCGGAGTAGAAATTCGTCTGGTCGACACCGCCGGATTACGAGAATCTGAAGATACTATCGAGTCGATGGGAATCTCCCGCACTGAACAGATGATGGAACAAGCCGATGCGTTATTACATATTATCGATTTAACTGATCCGGAGAGGGAACAGCCGGCAAAGAACACCAACGGCGCTCCGGTAATCCCGGTATTTAACAAGATTGACCTAACAGACAACAGACACGATAAAAGCGGAAACAACACACTGTATACATCGGCGATCACCTTAGAAGGCATCGACCAAATCGGAGACGCAATTATAAACGTGGTTCTTGATGAGCAATCCATCGCCGAATCTTCAGATTCAGCGATGGTAACGAATAGCCGCCACCGCAACGCGCTTGAGGCCGCAATCGAGGGATTACAGCGCTCAAAAGCAAGCGCGGAAAAACAAATGTCCTCAGAATTTATCGTCCTCGATCTGCGCGCGGCCCTGGATTCTCTGGGATTACTCACCGGAGAAACAACGACTGATGATATTTTGAACAACATCTTTGAACACTTTTGCATTGGTAAATAATAATGGTTTCACGTGAAACATCGACGGGAATTTTTCCTCATACATTTGATATCGTGGTAGTTGGTGCCGGCCACGCAGGCTCAGAGGCGGCCCTTGCCGCCTCCCGGATGGGCTTTACCACATTATTAATTACGCTGAACCTTGATGCGATTGCCCGAATGTCTTGTAATCCCGCGATTGGCGGGTTAGCAAAAGGACATATGGTGCGCGAGATTGATGCCCTTGGAGGAGAAATGGGTAAGATCATAGACGCTACCGGGCTCCAGTTTAAAATGCTTAATAAATCAAAAGGGCAGGCGGTCTGGTCTCCGCGCGCCCAGGCCGATAAAATTACCTATCCTGCGGAAATGACCCGCCGCATTGAAAAGCAGGAAAGACTATTCCTGTTGCAGGGTGAGGGAATTGCGCTTGAAACTGACGGCGGCCGCGTGTCTGCGGTTATTACCCGCTCTCACGGGGCTGTTCCGTGTCGCGCGGCGGTTTTAACCTGTGGCACTTTTATGAACGGTAAAATCCATATTGGGCTTCGGAACTTTCGCGCTGGCCGCCTTGACGAAAAACACTCCCACGGCATGACGGAATATTTGAACTCCCGGGGCTTTGAATCCGGGCGACTTAAAACCGGTACCCCGCCTCGGATAGCTAAAGAGTCAATCGACTTTACCAAAACAACGCCTCAATACGGCGATGAAAACCCGGTTCCCTTTTCATTCCAAACCGACCCAAACACCTTTGCCCCGGAAAATGTTCCGTGTCACATCACCCACACAAACCAAGAGACCCATAAAATTATTAATAGCGGTCTCGACAGATCTCCTATGTTTACGGGCGTGATTGAAGGCGTGGGGCCACGATATTGTCCGTCGATTGAAGACAAAATTGTACGGTTTGAGCATAGAGACAGTCATCATATTTTTCTTGAGCCCGAGTGGAAAAACGCCGCTCAAATATACGTTAACGGCTTTTCCACAAGTCTCCCAGAGGATGTACAGATCAAAGCAGTAAGGACAATCCCAGGACTGGAACACGCAGAATTCATCCGGCCGGGCTATGCGATCGAATACGATTTTTTTCCACCGGCCCAGCTTAAGCCTTCTCTGGAAACACAAAAAATACACGGCCTGTTTTTCGCGGGACAAATTAACGGCACCTCTGGATACGAAGAGGCCGCAGGACAAGGCTTTATTGCCGGAGCGAATGCGGCCCTTTACTTAAAAGACGAAGAGCCGCTCATCCTGGATCGATCCGAGGCATACCTTGGTGTGCTGATTGACGATTTAGTCACCAAAGACACGTACGAGCCATACCGGATGTTCACCAGCCGCGCGGAATACCGCCTCTTGCTGCGCCACGATAACGCCGATTTTCGGTTAATGCGGTATGGTCACAATCTTGGCCTGATTTCTAACGCGGTCTTTCAATACTCAAAAGACCGACGGTCGGCTGTTGATGCCGGGCTGGAATTAATGAAAAAGACGAGCGTTGAGCCGGAAGAAGTCAATGCAGACCTGCAAAAAGCCGGAACGACTCCAATTGACCAAAAACAACCAGCATCATTCTTGTTAAAGCGCCCTGAGGTTTCAGTCAACAACATCAGCGCCCTGCGCGGGCTGATTGACACACATATCAACAACGGCGCGGATAAAAACGATATCGCCGAACAGGTGTCGATCGAGATCAAATATGAAGGATATATTGATCGCCAGATGGACCAGATTGAAAAATTTAAAACCCAGGAACAGTGGATTATTCCAGACTCCTTTGATTATGGTGAAATTGGCGCGCTTTCGGCTGAAGGCCGCGAAAAGATGGCAAAAATTCGCCCGCATTCCCTGGGGCAAGCCTCTCGTATTTCCGGTGTTACCCCGGCAGATATCTCTATTCTTTCCATTCACCTGAAGCGCGGTTCCGCGGCTTAATGTTTCACGTGAAACATGACTGATTTTCTTCAATCACTTCGGACGTCTTTGTCTGAAACGCCGGAGTTTCAGCAATTATCAGAACTCTATAGCAAAAGTATTATTTCTTTATCCGGTATTTCCGGGTCTCTTTCCAGTTTCGTTTCAGCAGAGATTTGGCGCTTTCAAAAAAACAACCTCATTGTAATTACTGCAAATCAGCCGAGCGCTGAATATCACCGCGACGACCTCTCGCTGATTTTTGGGGAAGAGGTTGTTGGATATTTTCCGCAGAGCGAAACGCACGCCGGCGGGCGCTATTTCAGGGCAACGAGCGATGAATTTCGCGTTGATGCCATCGAAAAATTGTTGCATCCGTCGCCTGCGATTATTGTGACCGAGGTCAGCGCGCTGTTTGAGCCCATTATGGAAAAGCGGCGGTTTCAATCTGATGTATTAACTGTTGCGCTGAATCAAGAGTATGATTTTGAGAACCTGATCGATCGTATTGTTAACTCAGGCTACAGCAGAGAATCCGCGGTGACGCAACCTCTGGAGTTGAGTGTTCGCGGGGGAATTATAGACGTTTTTCCTCTGGGCGCTGAACATCCGTACCGCCTGGAGTTCTTTGGAGAAACCCTTGATTCTGTCCGGACGTTTAATATTTCTACGCAAAGATCTATTGATAAGGTTGATTCCGTAAGAATTCCGCCTGCTGTTTCGGGCACAGGGAATCAAACGGAACAGTCCGCACATATTTGGGATTATTTTGATGATTCGACAACATTGTATTGGTTCTCTGAAGAAGAAATCTTTGAGCACGAGATTGTACAGGAAGAGAATAATTCAGATGACCTTGACCTCGTCCGGGACTCTTTTCAAAGTTATTTAATTTCATCGCTCCCGTCAGCAAACACAGATATTAACTTCCACAGCAGCGCTCAGGATCCAATGCGGGGAGATATCGAGTTATTGCAATCAGAACTCGACAATCTGCTCGAACAACAGCATGAAATCTATATCTGTTGCGAAAACGCCGAACAGGTTTTTCGTTTAAAAAAATTGCTTTTCGCGGACGAAAAAATAACCATCCTTTCTCAGGAATTATCTCGGGGATTTGTATTTCCCTCCGCAAAATTAGCCGTCTACACAGATCACCAAATTTACAGCAGATTCCGCACCCGGCGCACGTTTCAGAAGTTTGCACATGAAGAAATACCCCGCACCGTTGATCATCTCTCCCTGGGAGATTACCTGGTTCATCAGGATTACGGAATCGGGATTTACCGGGGACTGCAAACCGTAACCCGGGGCAAATCCGAGTTTGAATGTATCGTTATCGAGTATCAGGATGGCGATAAGGTTTTTGTCCCGCTGCAAAAATTCCATCGCGTACAAAAATATCAGGGCACAGAGGGAACAAGTCCGCAAGTACATAAATTAGGTGGAACGGTCTGGGAGCGGGCGAAAAAGCGGTCCCGGGAAGCCGCGAGCGAAATTGCAGAGGATTTAGTCCAGCTTTACGCACAACGGCATTCCGTGAAGGGTTATCAGTTCTCTGAAGACGACGAAATGCAATATGCAATGGAATCGGCGTTTATTTACGATGAAACAGAAGACCAGATCACCGCGACACACGAAGTCAAAGAAGATATGGAATCGCCGTTTCCGATGGATCGTCTGCTCATTGGTGATGTTGGTTTTGGTAAAACGGAAGTCGCCATCCGCTCCGCTTTTAAAGCGGTCATGGACAGCAAACAAGTGGCTGTCCTGGTGCCGACGACCATTTTAAGCGAACAGCATTTTGTGACATTTTCCGAGCGGTTGGAACGCTTCCCCATCAGGATTGCCGCGCTTTCCCGGTTCCGGACGTCGGCCGAACAGAAAGAGATCCTCGCGCGGTTACAATCAGGTGAACTTGATATTATTATTGGTACGCATCGGTTGTTGTCCAAAGATGTTAAATTTAAAAATCTTGGTCTGGTAATCGTTGACGAAGAACATCGTTTTGGCGTTAAACACAAGGAAAAGTTGAAAAAGATTGTCGAAAACGTCGATGTTCTCTCAATGACCGCAACGCCAATCCCAAGAACGCTCCAGCTCTCACTTTCCGGAGCGCGCGATCTGTCAAAAATCGAGACGGCTCCTAAGGAACGACTTCCCATTTATACGGAAATTGCGTCGTTTGACGATTCCTTTATCCGGGAAGTGATTACGCGCGAAATAAATCGTGGCGGCCAGGTTTATTTTGTTCATAATCGCATCCAATCTATTGAGGTAATCAAGAAGCGCCTGGTAAATATTTTGCCGGACTTGCGCTTTGTCGTAGGACACGGCCAGATGCCGGGAGACAAACTGGAACAAGTAATGCTGGACTTTTTGCACCGGAAATATGATGTACTTATCTCGACAGCGATTATTGAATCCGGTATCGATATACCAAACGTCAATACTATTATCATCAACCGCGCGGACCATCTGGGGTTAGCACAATTGTATCAATTGCGCGGCCGTGTCGGGAGAGCAAATCGTCGGGCTTACGCGTACCTGCTTGTACCGTCTAAAACCACAATGACCAGTGATGCCCGAAATCGGCTACAGACACTGGAAAGCTTCACGCACCTTGGCGCGGGTTTTCAGATAGCGATGAAAGACCTGGCTATGCGCGGCGCAGGAAATCTTCTGGGAATGAAACAGAGCGGTTATATTGATGCGGTTGGTTTTGACCTTTACATGGAAATGATCAACGAAGAGATTCAAAAACATCAGATCGAACGGGGAATGGAATCACTGCCGGGCGGCGAAACAGTCGACTCGGAAGTTAATACGCTGTTTGAGACGCTTATCCCGGAAGAATATGTAATTGATCCTGATCAACGCATCGACTTTTACCGACGCCTGAGCGCAGCAAAATCTTTGGAAGAAGTAGATGAATTGTCCAATGAAATCGAAGATCGTTATGGTCCTATCCCGAATGAAACCAATAACTTAATCGAATCTATGCGTGTTCGTGTGCTCTCCTCGAAACTCGGCATTGAGCGCCTCACTATTTCCAAAGAACGCGTCCGGGGAAATTTTGTGGAGAACGATGCAATGCAATCGTTTGTTAATTTTGATCAAATTGTCCCAAGCATGCTGGAATTATCTGAAAATACTTTTATTCCAAAGTTCACCCCGGATACCAAACTTCACTTTATTCTGAAATACCGGAACCATTCACAACAATTAATCGTATTGAAATATTACTTGAAACAACTATTAGAGCGCGTTAAATTTTCTAACTCAAGTTAATTAGAAATAATTCTTTAATAATTAAAGGTGTATAGAGATGATTTCTTCCCGATTTAATCGTTTTAGTGTTATTCTGCTGTCTTTTATACTCTCGCTGGTTTTTCTCAGTTTTTCGGGCTGTTCGAACAAAAAGCGTGTGGCTACCATTGATGGAAACGCTATCACGCTCGATTACTTTTTATCGACGCGGAATTCCGGATTTGATAGCAAAACAGTCAGCCAGAAAAATAAAGCGCTCGACGAGTTCTACGCGACCTTGCTTCGGGCGAAAGAGGCACAAGAGACGAATCTTGCTGAACAGGGTGATCTCAAGTATAAACTTGCCGGCAGCCAGCAGAAAATCATCCTCAACGCCTTTTACCAGTCCCGGGTTGTAGATGCTGTCCTCCCGGAATCTGAACTCAGAAATGCTTACGAAAAAATGAAAGATCAACGAAAAGTCAGCCGGCTGCTTATTCGTTACGGACCCGGATCAACACCAAAGCGGACAGAAAAAGAGGCGCTGGAATTAGCGCAGACAATTAAAGAACAAATTAATGCGGGCGGAATTACCTTTGAAAAGGCGGTTGAGCAATATTCTGATGATATGTCCACCAAGAAAAAAGGTGGTGATATGGGTTACGTTTCCTACCCACAACTTCCGCCGGATATTCAACAGGCTATTTGGAATCTCCAGTTAAACGAAATTTCGGATCCCATTAAAACCGGCGTTGGATTTTTCCTTATTAAGTTAACGGAGATTCGTCCCGTGAAATTGGGTTCTTACACACAGGAGGTAAAACGCATTAAAGATGTTATGATGCGGGGCCGGGCGGACTCTTTGCGCGCCACTTGGGATTCGCTTAGGATAAGCATTAACAAAGAAACGGAAACCACCTTTAACGACTCAACACTTATGTTATTGGCAGATCGTATTTACAAGGTATATTCTAATAATTATAGCAAAGGCCAAATTGAGGATCTCGGCTCTCTTATCGATAGTATTGAGTATGTTTCGCCAGGTAAGATAGAGGGAAAAACAATTGCACCGGAAGACATGAAAGAAACGCTGCGGTTTGCACAACACAACAATTTCCGCGGTCTGACCAGTGCTGATTTAACAAAACGGTTAATTCGCTACCATCTTCAGATGGCGGTGATAGCGAATTACGCAGAAAATCACGGCATCAAAGATTACGATGATATTGCAAATAAACTTCGCTGGGACAGAGATAAATCTCTTGGAGAATATTATTTGAACAATGTGGTACTAGCAAATTTCCCTCCAACAGAAGATACACTTAAAGCCTTTTATAACAGAGAAAAATCAACCCGATATGCCACCGTTGATACCGTGCATGTTCGCGAAATCTATGTGTCGGATAAATCCGCGGCCCAGGAAATACGTGACCAACTAAAGAACGGCGCTGATTTTGTATCTTTGGCGAAAAAGAACACGCAACGCCCTGACTTCCAGAAAACGGGTGGTGATCTTGGATGGTTTCCAACGGATCGTTATGGTGCAATCGGGGAAACAGCAAAAACGATGACCGAGGGAGAAACAGCCGGGCCAATTGCGGTGGGAACCGGTTGGTCAGTCATCAAGTTAATTGAGAAAAAGCCGGGAGACTCGCTCTCTTTTGATGAGATTAAAGGCAACGTTCGTAAAGATTACATCTCGAAATATCGCCCCAAACGGATTGAACAAAACCTTAAAACGCTAGAAAATAAATATAAGAGTGATCTCAACTATTCTGCGCTCCAAACAAATCAATAAGTTTATTCTGCTGCTTCTTGGTGCAGCGGTCTTTCTAGTTGGCTGTTCAAAAAATGATGTTCCGGAGAATTATCTCGCCCGGGTCGGTGATAAATATATCACGACAGATGATCTGAAATTTTTATCGATCATTAATCCGGATGGTAAGGTTTCCCAGGGACAGTTACAGGGTTTTCTGAATAATTGGATCAACTCTGAAGTCCTGGCACAACAAGCGTTAAAAGAAGATCTGGATAAAGATCCGTATTTAAAAAACCGGCTGGACTCCTTTAAACGAAAACTGTTAGCGGACACCTACATCCGTTATAATGTGTATAAAAACCTGACCATCCCGGACTCTGCTACTCAAAACTACTATGACCAGCATAAGCAGGTTTTTATGTGGGAAAATGATGGAGCACAGGTCACCCAGTATTTTAGCACCTCTCACGACACCGCCCAGGAAATTTATAAGGTGCTCAGATATGGATCCCAGGCGGAAAAATCTCTGCTTTACCAGCGGAACCATCCCGAAACAAAAGTCGTCACACAAAAGGATATGATTTCAGCACTTTCAGATGCCGTGTTTGGTACGCGGGCACTCGGCGTGCTTTCACCAATCAAATCGGAATTTGGGTATCATGTGATTGTCGTTAATAACCGATATAGAGCCGGCACTTATCAAGAGTTAGAGCAGGTTCGGGATGAAGTCCGGGAGCGCTTGCTTATCATTGCACAGAAAAAACATTATTATGCTATTTTAGATAGTCTTAAAGGAGTAACTGACATTGAAATTAATACCGCGCTTTTCAAAAATTTCGCCCAGGATACAACAGGTCTCTCCGCTGAGTAAAATCATTTTTCTCCTCCTGTTGTTTGCAGGTTCCCTTTTCGCTCAACAGCAACAGGTCGTCGATGGGGTCGCTGCTGTGGTGGAAGACGAATTAATTCTCTACAGCGATATACAGCAGTATGCTCGTCTTCAAGCCAACCAAATGGGCATTACGCCGTACAAAAACCCCGAACAGTACAAACAACTCGAAGAGGAAATGCTGCAATCGCTGATCGATCAGAAAATCATTTTGGCCAAAGCCAAAGAGGATTCTATCGAAGTCAAGGACCGCGAAGTTGACCAGATGTTACAGCAACAAATCGATAATATGATACAGCAGGCCGGAAGCGAAGCCGCACTCAAACAAGCGGTTGGAATGAGTGTCCGTGAATTAAAGAAAGAGTACCGCGAGGACGTCCGCAAACGACTGCTGGTGGAGAGATACCAATCAACAAAATTCAGCGATGTGACGGTCTCAAGATCCGAAGTGGAAAAATTCTATAATACTTATAAAGACAGCCTTCCAGAGATGCCAAAACGCGTTAACATCTCGCATATTGTTATAAAGGAAAAACCGAACACGTTGGCAGATTCACTGGCAATTGCCAAACTTCAAAGCATCCGGGACCAGATACAAAATGGCGCAGATTTTAGCGCAATGGCGCAAAAATATTCCCAGGATCCCGGTTCCCGGATGAATGGTGGAGATCTCGGTTTTGTGGCACGGGGAACGTTGGTACCCGCCTTTGAAGAAAAGGCCTTTAGTCTGTCGCCAGGTCAGATTTCAGATGTCGTGAAAACTGAATTCGGATATCACCTCATCAAACTGATCGATCGGCGCGGAGAAAAGATTCACGTAAAACACATCTTGATTAAACCGCAGGTCACTGAGCAGGATAAACAGAACATCGTCAATCAATTACAAGATATTCGCAAAGAGATTAAAAACGGGGCGCCTTTTGATTCGCTGGCCAGAGAATATTCTGACGATGAAGATGTGGGTTTAAACGGCGGAAATTTGGGTTGGTTTAACGCAAAGAACCTTCAAATTCCTGCATTTAAATCGGTACTCGATACCATGCAGGTTGGTGAAATAAGCCAACCATTTCACACTGATTTCGGGTGGCATATCCTGCGCCTTAATGATGTAAAACCCGGTGGCAAAATGACGCTACAAAAGAATTGGGTGGAAATAGAACAACTGGCGCTTCAGCAGAAACAGACTGAAGAGTATCAACGCTGGCTCCAGGATCTCCGAAAACAGTTTTACATCAATGTGAAGATGAATATATAGCCTGAATAATTCATAAATTTTTATAATACCATTTTTACGTCTTTGTTTGAAACTTGCCACGTAAGGGATTGTGTGTTTTTTTCGGTGTTCTATCCTTCGACAAACTCAGGATGACACCTCGACGAGTCACTCTGAGCCTGTCGAAGAGTGTCAGGCGTCCAGATTTGTATAGTCTCCAAAGCATAATGACTAAGAAATTAATGAATTATTCAGGATAGTCTTATTCTCTCAATTTTCCGGCAGTCGCATTTCGACAGGCCCAATATAGCTACGAGTAATTACATTTATAAGGTTTCTGACTTCTCTAACTCTCTGACTTATAACTACTTATGCACTTATCCACACCATTTATCAACATCCCGTTTTAGAGAACAGATATTAGATAAGCGTATGGTCTTGTTACTTCAGGCATTTCATTGCCATAATCACTTTCTCCACATTTTGTGGAAAACTTTTGTTAATAAATCCCCTTATTTGGTTTAGGCAAGTTATGCACAATTTTCCGAAACACATTCACGATGTTATCCACAGATTTTACACCAGTTTCGTGGATAAGATTCTCCCCGATATCCCTTAAACTCGGGGCTAAATTTGCACCGGCAACAACTTATCCACATATCCACACGGCTTATTAGTATTATTAGTCTTTTATATAGAATAATTTATTAATAAACAACGGCTGGAAAGCCAGAAAAATAGGTGTTATATAACAGTAAAAATTCCTTGTTCAATGTCGCAAATATAAGTAATTTCAATAAATAATCTGGTAAAGAATAACCCGTTAATATTTCAAACATTTAGCGAGAATTTAGAGGAGATCAGGCGATGCGATTTGCGGTTGAAAAATCCACGTTACACAATGCAATACAACAAGTGGCGAAAGTGGCTCCGGCACGTTCCACATTACCGATCCTCAATACGATCCTTTTTACCGCCGATGCGGAAGCAAATCAACTGATACTCCGCACAACGGATCTTGAAATTACGATGCAAACCATCATTCCCGTCATGGTAGAAAATGAAGGTCAGGTTGCCATTCCGGCGCGCTTTATCAACGATATTATCAGCGAGCTTCCGGAAACCACGCTGCATTTCGAAATGGAAGACGATCTGCAGTTATCTCTGCACACTGAATTTGGTGATTACAATATTGCAGGCAAGGATCCGGAAGAATTCCCGGCACTGCCATCTATGGACGAGCAGGAAACGATTTCTCTGAAAAATCAAATTTTACTGCGCCTTATAGAGAAAACAAATTTTGCTGTTTCCAAAGATGAACTTAAGCCGGCACTGACAGGCGTACTCTTTCAGTTTCGGCCGTCAGACGTTCGCGCCGTTTCAACAGACGGTCACCGGTTGGTGCGTTGTATTCGGACCGATGCCAGTTCCGACAATTATAACGGTGATGTCATCATTCCGACAAAATTTCTCGGGATATTAAGCAGCAATGTCTCCGGAGACGGTGATACCAATATCCAGATCGGTGAAAATCACGTGAAGATCGACTTCGATGATACTGTGCTGTACACCCGAATCATTGATGAGCGCTTCCCGGATTATGAAAGCGTCATTCCATCGGATAACGACAAAGAAATGTTCGTGAATATCGATACGCTGATTGCTTCGCTTAAGCGCGTCAATATCTTTGCGAATAAAACCACGCACCAGGTGACTTTTTCCCTGGCGAAAAACAGTTTGGAAGTTTCAGCCGAAAATCCCGAGAGCAATGCATCAGCTCAGGAAGAAGTTGATGTACAATACACCAGCGATGAATTGATGTTAGGTTATAACGCAGTCTACGTAATGGATATACTTCGACATCTCGATACAGAAAATGTCCTTTTTAAATTCAAATCATCCATTAGCGCAGGGCTGATCTTCCCGGAAGACCAAGAAGCCGGTGAAAATTTAACCATGCTTCTTATGCCAATCAGATTAAACGAATAACACGAAGGCAGCCACGAATTATTCAGTACAGAGCAGGACGTCGCGGAACTTTTCCGGTATCGCTCGCACGGATCTTTCTGAACAGGAGCGACGGAAAATAAAATGCCAGTGCGCCGAGTAACAATGACCCAGTTTCGGAATTATCAGCATCAGGAATTCAATTTTATTCCAGAGATGAATATTCTGTATGGTCCAAACGGGAGTGGTAAAACGACCATCCTGGAAGCGGTACACTGTCTCACGTTGTCAAAAAGTTTTAAGGCATCGTACGATAAAAATCTGGTGAAACACGATACCGATTTTTATCAGTTGGAAGGCGAATTTTCCAGAGATGATGAGACGGATGTGATCCAGTTGAATTATGTATCCAACCAGGGCAAAAAACTGTTTATCAACAAGATTGAACAGGACCGGTTATCATCGATTGTCGGGCGCTATCCTGTGGTGACCTTGACGCCGGAAGATTCCGAGATTACTTTTGGCCCTCCGACAAACCGTCGTTCGTATATCGATAAAATGATGTCGCAGGCTTCAGAAGAATATTTGAAACTGCTTATTCAACTACAGTCTGTGTTGAAGCAACGGAACGCAATTTTACAGGATGCCGCTGATCGGGCAGACAACGCGGTGAACGAAACACTGATTTCGGTCTATGATGATCATCTCATAGATTTGTCAAAAACAATTGAACTACAACGCACAGCGTTTTTTCAGGAATATCGGGAATATTTTCAATCGATTTACCAGACGTTAAACGGTGAACAAAAATCAGCACGAATTCGATTTTCTCCGTCAGTGGCCTACGAAAACGATGCGCAATTCACTGAGGAGTTCAGGGAATCGCTTGCGCGGCGGCGCAATCAGGAGATTGCTTTTCGCCGGACTATGGTTGGACCGCAAAGTGACATTATCGAATTTTATTTAAACGAGAATCAATTGCGCGAGTATGGATCTCAGGGTGAGCATAAACTTTTTCTGGTGGCGCTGAAGTTGGCGGAAGGTCGTTACATTGCTGAAAAACTCAACCGCGCGCCCATTTATCTGTTCGATGATTTATTCGCGGAGTTGGATATCGAACACAGTGCTCAGATTATTGATGCGCTGGACGAACGCGGACAAATTTTGATCACATCCACTGATTTAAGTGATGTGAGACACCACGGAATTGATATCGATGGTGAATCAATTCAGGTGTTGGATATATCAAAAGTAACGGCCGGAGAGGTGACGGCATGAAGGGGTTTGCATCTCTGGCAGAAAGTTTAAATGAATTAATTAAAAATCTTGAGATCGAGAAACCGCTCAAACAGGGACAAGCACTTGATCTCTGGTATGAAGTTGTTGGTGAGAAGGTTGCGAAGAAATCGAAACCAATAAAAATAGAACACGGCAAACTCTTTGTGCGGGTTACTTCTCCGTCGTGGCGCAATGAATTACAATTTTATAAACATCAAATAATACACGATTTAAATGAACGACTCGGTGAACAAATCGTAAAAGAAATCGTGTTTATGTAAGTAAGAGGAGTCTATGGTAAAACAAGCATTACCTAACGAGTATCGTGCTGATAAAATCCAGGTTTTAAAAGGGCTGGAGGCTGTCAGAAAACGACCGGCGATGTATATCGGCGATACCGGCAAGGCCGGATTACACCACCTGGTATATGAAGTGGTGGATAACAGTATTGATGAGGCTTTCGCTGGTTATTGTGATGAAATCGAAGTCATCATACATCAGGATAATAGCGTCACGGTCACGGATAACGGGCGTGGAATTCCCGTGGACGAACATCCGGAACAAAAGCGTCCGGCGGTGGAAGTAGTGTTAACGACTTTGCACGCCGGCGGTAAGTTTGACAAAGGAACGTATCAGGTTTCCGGCGGTCTGCACGGTGTTGGCGTCTCGGTCGTCAACGGTTTATCCGAATGGTGTGAGGTTGAAGTCCAGCGGGATGGAGGAATTTATAAGCAAACCTATGCAAAGGGATTAATCACCAGCGAACTGGAGAAAATCGGTGAGACTGATTCCACGGGTACCAAGACAACCTTTCTGGCGGACGATACCATTTTCAAGAAAGTGTATTACGACTATGATACCATCGCCAGCCGGATGCAGGAACTCTCTTTTCTGAACCCGGGCTTAACGATTACCATGGTCGATGAGCGGAATGATCGCAAAGATGTCTTTAAAAGTAAAGGCGGGCTTGTTGAGTTTGTGGAATATCTTGACGAGAACCGCGATCCACTGTCGAATAAAGTTATGTTTTTTCACGACACGCGTGAAGAAGTGGAAGTCGATGTTGCGTTACAATACAATAACGGCTACACGGATAATATTTTCACCTTCGTCAATAATATTAATACCATTGAAGGCGGAACTCATCTCAGTGGGTTTAAAGCCGCCCTCACACGAAGTCTGAATAAATACGGTCAGAATAATCGTATTTTTAAAGGTGACTTCACCTTGAACGGCGAAGATACTCTCGAGGGATTAACGTGCGTGATTTCTATCAAGGTTCCTGAACCACAGTTTGAGGGGCAAACCAAAACCAAACTCGGCAATTCGGAGGTGAAGGGTATTGTCCAGTCAATTTGCGAAACGGGGATTAGTGAATTTCTGGAACAAAATCCATCGGTAGGAAAAACTATTCTGGAAAAAGCGCAGCAGGCAGCTCGCTCTAGAGCCGCGGCACGGAAAGCCAGAGAATTAACTCGCCGGAAAGGCATTCTGGACAGCGGCTCACTGCCGGGAAAACTGGCAGACTGTTCTATTAAAGATCCGGAGAAGTGTGAATTGTATCTGGTTGAGGGTGATTCGGCCGGTGGCAGCGCAAAACAGGGGCGCGATCGGCGCTTTCAGGCGATTTTGCCGCTCCGGGGTAAAATCCTGAACGTGGAAAAAGCGCGGTTGGATAAAATCCTTAACAATAATGAAATCCAGACGATTATTACTGCGCTGGGTACAAGTATCGGCGAAGAAGAGTTCGATATTGCCAATTTGCGCTACGGTAAAACGATAATTATGACAGATGCTGACGTCGACGGAAGCCATATCAGAACGCTTCTCTTGACGTTCTTTTATCGCTATATGCGTCCGCTGGTTGATCAGGGACATATTTATATTGCCCAACCGCCGTTGTATCGATTGACCCAGGGAAAGAAAGAGCAATACGCGTATGACGAAGATGAGCGAGAAAAATTGGTTAGCCGGATGAAGAAAAATGGCAGTTCCCGGAAAGTGGACGTGTCGCGTTATAAAGGTCTCGGTGAAATGAATCCGGACCAGCTCTGGAAAACCACGATGGATCCGGAAACACGGACGGTCTTGCGGGTGACGCTGGAAGATGCGGCCGCAGCGGATAAAACATTTTCTACGCTGATGGGTCCCAAAGTGGAACCGCGCCGGGAATTTATCCAAAAAAACGCTCGCTATGTCAGAAATTTGGACGTTTAATCACTTCAGTTGATAAAATTATAAAGCAATAGAATGCAGGAGAGGAAGCACTAGTGGAATTACATCGCGAACGGGTTTTGTCTGTCAATATCAGCGACGAGATGCGCGATTCGTATCTGGATTATTCGATGTCAGTGATCGTATCACGCGCCTTGCCGGATGTCCGCGACGGACTCAAACCTGTCCACCGTCGTGTGTTGTACGGGATGCACGATATGGGATTAGTGTACAATAAAACGTATAAAAAGAGCGCCAGAATCGTTGGTGAAGTCCTTGGTAAGTATCACCCCCACGGCGACTCAGCTGTCTATGATACCGTGGTTCGTATGGCTCAGGATTTTTCCCTGCGCTATCCGCTGGTTGACGGCCAGGGAAATTTTGGTTCCATAGATGGTGATAACGCGGCGGCTATGCGGTATACAGAAGTCAGGATGTCGCGAATTGCTGGTGAAATGCTTACGGATATCGAAAAAGAAACGGTCGATTATGTCCCGAATTTTGACGATACGCTGGAAGAACCCGATGTACTGCCGGCTGTTCTTCCAAATTTGCTCGTTAATGGTTCCAGCGGTATCGCCGTGGGAATGTCCACCAATATTCCCCCGCACAACCTGAATGAAGTTGTGGACGCGATCATTGCATTAATCGATGACCCGGAGATTGATGCTGACGGATTAATGACATATATGAACGGCCCGGATTTTCCGACCGGGGCGATTATTTATGGCGCTGACGGAATCAGAGAAGCCTACGAAACAGGACGCGGCAAAATCCGGATGCGCGCTCGGGTGAAAACCGAGGCCGTCAAAGGCAACAAAGAAAATATTATCGTCACAGAACTCCCATACCAGGTGAACAAGGCAAATTTGATTCAAAAAATTGCTGACCTGGTGCGCGGCGAAAAAATCACCGGAATCTCGGATATCCGGGATGAATCTGATAAAGATGGAATCCGCGTCGTCATCGAATTGAAACGCGATGAAGTGGCACAGATCGTGCTGAACCAGCTCTACAAGCACACGCAGATGCAGGAGACCTTCGGCGTGATTAATATTGCGCTGGTGGACGGAATTCCGAAACTGCTGACGCTCAAAGAGATGTTGGGGCATTTTATCGATCACCGGCATGAGGTTGTCGTTCGCCGCACGGAATACGATCTGAAAAAAGCCCAGGATCGCGCACACATTCTTGAGGGATTGAAAATTGCGCTCGATAATTTAGATGAAGTCATTAAAATCATCCGCGCCGCAGAAAGTCCTTCTGATGCCAAAGAAGCATTAATTGCCCGGTTCGATTTTTCCGACACCCAGGCACAGGCGATCTTAGATATGCGCCTGCAGCGCCTGACTAATCTTGAAATCCAAAAAGTCGTAGAAGAATATAAAGAGACAATCAAACTTATTACACGACTGGAAGGTATCCTTGGCAGCCAGGCTCAGCGGATGAGCATCATCAAGGAAGAACTGATCGCACTGCGCGATCGTTACGGAGATGACCGCCGCACAGAAATAATCCAGGACGCGAAGGAATTCTCAATTGAGGATATGATCGCCGAAGAAGATATGGTTGTCACGGTAACTCACAGCGGTTATATCAAACGAAGCGCCGTGTCCACTTTCCGGAGACAACGCCGGGGAGGACGCGGGTTACAAGGCGCCGGAACGAAAGAAGATGATTTTGTTGAGCACTTCTTTATCGCCTCAACTCATGACTATATCCTGTTCTTTACCGAGCAAGGAATGTGTCACTGGCTGAAGGTGCACGAAATTCCCGAAGGCGGACGCGCCGCCAGGGGACGGGCGATTGTCAATCTGTTGAAACTCAACGATAACGACAGCATTGCCGCCTTTTTGAATATAAAGGAATTCACGGAAGAACATTACATCACCATGGCGACAAAACGCGGCCAGGTGAAGAAAACAGAACTCGCGGCGTATAGTAACCCGCAGCGTGGTGGAATTTATGCTATTGAAATCCGTGAAGGCGACCAGCTCATTGAAGCGGCTATTACAGATGGCGATAACGACCTGCTGCTCGGAACCGCGAACGGGAAAGCGATTCGTTTCCACGAAGACGACGTCAGGCCAACCGGAAGACGGACAATGGGTGTGAAAGGAATCACGCTCAAAGGTAAGGATGATGCCGTGGTTGGTATGGTCGTTGTCAAACGAGAAGGCACCGTGCTTGCGGTTTCAGAAAACGGCTTTGGCAAACGAACTGAAATTAGCAACTATTCCGTGCAACATCGGGGCGGCCAGGGCGTTATTACCATTAAGACCAATAAGAAGGTTGGTAAAATGGTAGCGCTAAAAGAGGTTGTCGATGAAGACGACCTGATGATAATCACCCACAAAGGCGTTCTGATTCGCCAACCCGTGGAACAGATTACGACGATTGGTCGCAATACGCAGGGCGTGAAACTCATCCGGTTGGATGCTGGCGACAAAATTGCTGCAGTTTCCCGTGTTGTTGAAAGCGACGATAATAACAACGATAATGAGAATGAAGACGACGAATCCTAATCTCTAACGCGTAACGTGCCTCTGACCGCAGCGCCTCTCAAATCTCTGGGAGACGCTGCGGTTTCATTCTGAGTCTGCTTTTATTTGGTAGCGTTCCATCTTGTTCTTGTGTTACTGAACTTTCCATCCTCTGGGATTTGTAAAAATTGAACTGAGAGAAAAACAATGAAATGGTTTACTAATATAGTTTTGACTCTTGTCTGTACCGGACTAATGGCCGGTAACCTGTTGGCTGTTGGTCCAACACCTGAACTAAAAGAACAGTTGAAGTCTAGGGGGCAGTATAAAGCCTATTTACAAAAACGAGCAACGCGGTATGAGCGCGGGATAGACATCCCGGCGCCTCATCCTCCAAATTTAGAGAGAGCCCGTAAAAATCCCGGATTGTATAAAACAATGACGACAACCTATTTAAATGCGCTCGTGATCCTGGTGGATTTTAGCGACAACGCAGCAGACACGCTCAATCATACTCCGGCAGATTATCAAGAGCTGCTTTTCTCAGAAGGCACGTATGTCTCCGGAAGTATGAACGACTGGTATTTGGAAAACTCATATGGTGAAGTAGGTATCGGTGGCGTCGTCACCCGCTGGGTGCGATTACCTCAAACCTATGCATATTATGTTAACAACAATAACGGTTTTGGTGACTATCCAATGAATGCCCAGAGGATGGCAGAGGACGCCGTCGCAGCCGTTGATTCCACCGTCGATTTTAGCCAGTTTGATAACGATGGCGATGGATATGTCGATGCTCTTTTTATTGTCCACGCGGGTCCCGGCGCAGAGGCGACCGGAAACGATGCAGATATTTGGTCACATTCATGGTCGATGCAAAACGCACAGGTCAGAGATGGAGTGACGCTCTCCGGCTATACCACGGAACCGGAAGAATACGGTAGCCATCTGGTGACGATGGGTGTTTTTGGTCACGAGTTTGGCCACGCGTTAGGATTGCCCGATTTATATGATACAGATTATTCCTCTGATGGCGTTGGTTTTTGGTCAATGATGTCCGGCGGATCATGGGGTGGCGGCGGCGCCACACCCGTCCATTTCGACGCGTGGAGCAAAAGTCAGCTGGGTTGGGTCGATCCGATTGTTCTGGCGCAAGATACGACCGGAGTGTTGTTTCCACCCATTGAAAATTCACCACAGGTTTTGCGGCTTTGGACCGGCGGAATGACCGGATCAGAATATTTTTTAATAGAGAACAGACAGCAACTTGGCTTTGATGTCTCGCTTCCCGGCGAAGGATTACTCATTTGGCATATCGACAACGCGGTGAGCTCTAATTCAGATGAGTGGCATAAAAAAGTGGCGCTCGTGCAAGCTGACGGGAATCTTGACCTTGAAAATGGACGGGGCTCTGATAATGGTGATCCATTCCCGGGTGATTCGCTTCGCCTTAATTTTTCTGATTCAACGGTTCCAAACAGCCACGATTATTTTGGAAACCCAACACAGGTTTCCGTCACAAATATTTCTCCCCAGGGGAATGATATTCTCTTTGACGCCGGGGTGAATTTTCAGTCACCATATCTCGTCTTTACCGGATGGAATATTCTGGACGGTAACCAAAACAATGCGTTGAATTCTGGTGAAATTGATACGCTGCATATCACGTTACAAAACCTCGGCGTGGATATGCCGAATGTTACCGCTCGGTTAACCTCACCAACACCAGAGATAACAATTTTGCAAGACTCCGTTTCTCTCAACACGATTGGACACAATGAAGTGGTATCACTTGATACCAGTTTTGTGATTCAGGTGGATTCCAGCGCCTCAGAGTGGACAGTCAGTTCATTTTCTTTGGATCTTTCTAACGAGACCGGTGTTGAGTTTCACTTTCCACTGAGCGCATTTATTAACCAGGGATTTGGTTATTTCAGTGAGGTGGAATCAGACTCAGCGCTTTGGAGTCACTACAAGGTTTCACCAGACTTCCGCGATGGCTGGGATGTTTCAGACTATCGCAATCATAGTCAGACCGGCACGAAATCCTGGAAACTTGGAAATCCAGGCAGCGGCGATTATGAGAATAGCACGGATGCCGCCCTGCAAACGCCCCGCGTTTTCCTGAAAGATAGCTCTGAATATGAATTGACCTTTTGGCATTGGATGGACGCAGAGCTTAGCAGCGACAATCCAAGTTATGCCTGGGATGGTGGCCGGGTAGAAATTTCGAACGACGGAGGAACGACGTGGGAAGTGTTGACACCCGAAGGCGGGTATCCATATTTAATAGTACAGAATGTGGATTCTCCTTTTGCGCCAGATACCCCGGTTTTCTCTGGTAACCATGACTGGCAACAGGTTACCATTCCTCTGGACGGGTATCATGGAGAGATTCTGATTCGTTTTCACTTTGGATCCGACGCGCATGTAACCGGAGAAGGCTGGTATATTGATGATATAAACGTTCAGGAAATTAATGCCCCGGTTACGGTGAAAGACAATAAAACGACATTACCACTGACGACACAATTATTACCTAATTACCCGAATCCATTTAATCCGAGCACGACAATCCCGATTGAACTCGCACAACAGGGCAGAATTCAGGTTTCAATTTATAACCTGAGGGGACAGCAAGTTGCCGTGCTTCTGAGCGGAGTCAGGGCAGCGGGTCATTATTCTCTGCGGTGGGATGGAAGCAATGACCGCGGTGAAAGGGTCAGTTCCGGCGTATATTTTATTCAATTGCAGGCTCCTGGTAAAACAATGATAAGGAAAATGACATTACTTCGTTAAACGGCACTGCTCTCAAGGCTTTTTACTTGCATCGAACATGGGTTGCGTCTAATTTTTCGCAATGATTACGCCGGCGGAATTACAGGAAAATATTGATCATGTTCAGGATCGCATAAGCGCGGCGGCAGCAAAGTCCGGACGAAGTGCGAAGGATATTACATTAGTCGCTGTCGGGAAGACCCATCCTGCTGAATTTTTAATCCCGGCAATCGAATTAGGCTTAGACAATTTCGGTGAAAACCGGATTCAGGAGTCTGAGGAGAAAATCCCGAAATTGTCGGAATATAATGTGCGCTGGCATATGATTGGTCACTTACAACGCAACAAAGCAGCAGAGGCCATAGAACTGTTTGATGAATTTCACGCGATAGATAGCAAGCGGCTGGCACGGCGGCTGCAAAAGCAGCTAGAAAAAGCAGATCGGGAACGATTCGATACGTTTGTGCAGGTAAATGTTTCCGGGGAGAAAAGCAAATACGGCCTTGATCCAGAGAACCTGGGACCGTTACTGGAGACCGTTTCAGAAAACTGTCCACGTCTGTTTGTAAAGGGCTTGATGACGATCGCCCCCTGGACGGAAGATGAAGAAGTGTTACGGAAAACCTTTCAGAATTTAAGAGTGCTTCTTGAGCAATCTCAGTCGTACAATTCCGCAAATATTCGGATGGAATCGTTATCTATGGGAATGACGAATGATTATGAAATCGCAGTGGAAGAGGGTTCGACCCATTTACGGATTGGGCGCGCGCTTTTTGGCGAAAGACGGGAGCGCTAGTGTTTATTCTTGGTCATCTGATTATTGCAATAGGCACGATTTTACGCATCGCCATCGATGTCTACGTTATTTTAATGGTATTGCGCGTAATTTTGTCGTGGATTCCAATTGACCGAAATAATCAACTGGTATTAATTGTGTTCAATTTGACGAATCCAAGTGTTCGCTGGCTCAGAAAAGCCGTACCGATGTTAGCGCAAACCAGATCATCGCTGGGATTTGATTTCACCCCGGTAATTGTGTTATTGGTCTTTTACTTTATTAATCTGTTTGTGGTTGATTCCCTGTTAGATATCGGCCAAATGTTATTGCATTGAGGGAGGACGTATGAAAATTACACCGATAGAAATCCGAAAATACGAATTCAAAAAGGTGATGCGCGGCTATGATGTAGACGAAGTGCGTTACTTTCTTGAGATGGTGGCGGATGAATTGGAAGCAATAAACCGCGAAAAGCTTGATCTCGAATCAAAAGCAGAGCGGTACGACACCGAACTACACGATTATCGCCAAATTGAAAAATCAATGCAGGATGCGCTGATCGTTGCAAAAGAAACCTCGGATAAATCCATACAAAATGCGCGGAAAGAAGCCGAACTCATCATAGGCGACGCCGAAGCAAAGGCCGATCGGATTGTTGAAGATGCGCGGAAAGAAGCCGTGCGGATCCAGAGTGATGTCACCAGATTAAAAATGCAGCGAGATGCCTTCCTGGTAAAAATTAAAAACCTGTTGCGTTCAGAGATGGAACTGTTACACACCGTTGAGGAAGAGAATGAAGACGTGGATGATTTTGAAACGGACGAGCTTCGGTACGATTATGACCGCTCACGCCACGAAGAAAAATTAGATCAGGAATTATTTGCTGACTCTGAAGAGGAAGAGCCTTCACGAGACACTGAATCAAGTGAAGATTCAACAAGAGAGCAGGGGTAAAGAGATTTTTGGAAAACGGATCCTCTTACTCCAAACGAGCCATTCCGGAAGCACTCGAAAAATTATCGTGTGACGGTTTCGTTGTTTTTAGTCCGGATTTGTCAATGCTTTTCGACAAATTTATAGTGAGTGAACGTTTTAATTATCAACAGATTCCAGAGATGTCCCCCTTCCCCCAGGGATCGCTTTTTGTGGGTGACGTCGGCGAAAAGCGTCTCCTTTGTATGGAATCTCACAGCGATCAAACAGAACTCGAAAATCTGCGCGCCAGTGTCGTCCCAGTGCACATTGCAAAACAAATTGGAGTGAACCGCGGATTTGTGTTCGGAACAGCAAGGCCGTCGCCTAGGGTGGAAGCAGAAATTGGGCTAATAACGGACCAGATCAATTTGACCGGCTTAAATCCACTGATTGGCCCGAATGAAAACGCCCTTGGTGTCAGGTTTCCCGACATGACCAGCGTGTACGATCCGGGAATTCAATCCTCACTTGAGGAGCTAATTAACGAGAGCAACCTTTTTCCACAGCGCGGAGTCCTGGTTGGTTTACATCCAGATCAGCATTCCCCAACGGATATACAATTAGATTCATTAAGTGAGATTGGGCCATATTTTCTCGTGTCGCACCTGGTTGCCGAGGTGATCGCAATGAGACACGCGGGATTTAATGTGAGTGGCGCTGTCGTTTTACGAGAGATCCGGGAGGAAAAATTGTCGAACTTTTTCCAAAGCACGACTCAAAAAATATTTTAAAAGAAAAGAACTTGAAATTTGAAAATTTATTAAATAGTATGTTGCTGATTGAAGTTAGTATGTTTAAAGTTTTTTTCTTTCAAACAGTTAACATAAATAGTCATTCACCAAAGGAGGCCGTTTATGGCGTATTCAAGAAATAGTGTAAATAAAGTGATGTTGGTTGGACATGTCGGCGCGAAGCCGGAAGTTCGCTATACCAATTCCGGATCTGCGGTGGCAAATTTTAATTTGGCGACCAATGAACAATGGGTTGATAGCGACGGTAATCGCCAGGACAGAACGGATTGGCATCGAGTGGTTGCCTGGAGACAGCAGGCAGAGTTTTGCGAAAAATATATTGATAAAGGACAGCTCCTTTACGTTGAGGGAAAACTACAAACGCGTAGCTGGGAAGATAAAAACGGGGCTAAGCGATATATGACAGAGGTCATCGCAGATACCATAACCACGCTTGGTGGTCGGGGAGATGCCGGCTCTGGTTCTCAACAGCCGTCAAACGCAGCTGAGCCAGAACCCGAAGACGAACTGGACGATCTGCCGTTCTAATTTTGTTTCATCTCGCAGATTGGATTGATATATTCCCTGAAAACAGAGACGCAATTATAAAAACAGGATGTTTACCTATTGCGATTTGAGATAGAGGGGCTTTGGATGGGGTTAGCCTGGGGTTGTGCTTCTGCCGGGCGCCCCGCAATTCAATTGGTTCTCCGGGATATTCACTCTTCTTCGGGCAAGGGCGATCGCGGGATTACCCTGACCTATGAATCTTTGGTAAAATTGCTTCGGCCGCCGCTTACAAAGCTCAATCTGATACAGATACACGCGACACACCTGGACTCAAACGGCAATATTGCAGATGTTGGTGATCCGCTGACACAAACCGATATTTTTCCGCTAATTACGCATTTACTTGAGCCCTTGGAAACCCGGGTTATTGTGCACGTGAATAATCACACGGATATTTCGTTTATCGACCCTCGCGCGAACGTGGTTTTGCTGCCTTCGCCGCCGAGTTCAGGAAATCAGAACAAAAATTATTGGGCGAATCTTGAATATCTGAGCGAAGACGGTGAAATTCTCTTTTTGATTCAGTCTGAAGAAGATTATCGCTGGATGAAAACCCAAATCAATATCCTAAATCTGACCACACGATTTACGGTGCACATGGCCCTAGGTAAGACAAAAATGCCTAAAACGGTTTGGGCAAAGAAATTAATCAAAGATGCGCTTTCAGTTCATCTCCTGCCGCCAACGCCATTCACGGCAATACCACTTCGCATTAATAAACCAGAGCAACAATCAAGATTGTAGATGAGTATGCGGCACCACCGCAAACATTTTTCATTAGAGGAAGCCAGGCAGAAGCTTGCTGACGTTAATCCCGTACTGCAAAATATTATGGATCTGAAAGCAAAAATTGATGCATTGGGTTTTCCTGTTTACCAGCATCAATACTTTGGAGGCCTTGGCCCCAATGGACATGGTCCGTATCCACCTGAATTAGAATCTCTGGTAAAACGAATTAAACAACTCGAAAGAGAGGGGATTCAGGTGAAGGGACTTGAGCCCATTTTATTGGATTTTCCGTACATCCGGGACAACGATGAAGAGGTTTACCTCTGCTGGCATGCCGGTGAACCGGAAATCGCATATTGGCATCGGATTCCTGACGGTTTTGCCGGCCGTCAACCGATCGAGCACCTGTAATTACTTCTCTGAAAGCTTATTTCTTGACAGATTCCATAGATTTCGGTAATATTCGCTGTGTAAGGGGAATTATTTAGGGAATATATACCCACTTTTTTCATCTGAAGAATTGGTATAACAGTTTATCTATTGCAATATTCGTTACGACTTACGGACTTCTCTTAGACAAGAGTTTGCAGAATTAACGAGTTGTATTGCATTTAGAAAAACAAAGAGATTTCTGAGAAGAGTAATTTTTTAATTCAAAGCATAGAGGGAGGACTATCTGTGGAAATAGGTCCGAACACTTATGTCACGTTAGATTATACGGTTCATACAGAGAAGGATGAGTTTGTCGACTCCTCTGAATATAACGGACCGTTGGAATTTATTTATGGGGAAGGGGACATTCTGGAAGCCCTTGAAAAGGAACTTGAAGGCCTAACTGTCGGTGACGAGAAGACGGTAACGTTGAAACCAGAAGAAGCGTATGGAGACTACGACAAGGAAGCGGTTACTCAGTTGCCGCGGGATAAATTTCCAGAGGAACAGGAAATTAAAAAAGACATGGAATTTGTAGCGCAATTGCCGGACGGTGAAGAGCGCGTAGTGAAAGTCAAAGACATTTCAGATCAAGGAGTTACGCTGGATTTTAATCATCCGCTGGCGGGAAAAACTTTGAAATTTAATGTGTTTGTGCAGGAAGTTCGGGAAGCCACTGAGGATGATTATAAAAGTTTAAAAGAAGATCAAAGTTAACATGCGTCAGGCGGTAGTCCGTCTAAAAAATGACGCAAAACACGCAAAGGTGATGAACAATGGCTGAGGGTAAAGTCAAATGGTTTAACGCGCAGAAAGGATACGGGTTCATCGTCTACAAGGGTGAGGATCTCTTCGTCCACTGGTCTGAGACCGAAGAGGATCTGCTTGAAGAAGATGATGTGGTGTTCGATGTAGAGGAAACGGATAAGGGTAAGAAGGCGATTAACGTGAAAAAACTTCGTCCCGGATCATTCAATTACTCCTACAAACCACAAAATGGGCGGGAATCATAAACAAAAGACCGGCAACGCAGTGAACGTCGCCGGTCTCAAGGGTTTATCTTTTTTATATTCCCGTTAGTTAAATTTCACCGGTATTTCTTTCGTTTGTGATTTACTTGATTTCGGTAAAATTACTGTGAGGACACCGTTCTGGTATTGAGCATCAATTTTATCATTGATGACCTCATGCCCAAAACGGATTTTGCGCTGAAAAGAGCCGTATGTCCGTTCACGGCAATACTGCTTTTCTGTGCGGTTGTCTGGCTGCTTTTTCTCTCCGGAGATTGTTAAAATATTCTCTTTCGCAGAGAGATGGATGTCTTTTTTATCTATACCCGGGATTTCTACCTCTATGACATAACGGTTTGGGTCTTCCTGAATATCGAGAGCGGGACTCCAATCTGGTGCTTCTGTGCGGGTTTGTTCCGTTGTTGATTGGCGGCGGTCAAAGATGTTGTCGAATGAGTCCCATAAATTTTGGACTGGGCGTGCAGGTCTTACTCGTACAAGAGTCATTGTTTTTTTCTCCTCTGTATTGGTTTAATAATTTTTTTCTTTCTACTTATCAGTTAAACAAGAGTTGTGCCAAGCCTTATTCTCTTTACTATTGACAGATTGATGTCTAAATAATCTGCCGGCGCGCGGTGAGTCTCGGCCTGATTGTCAGACAGCAAGCCGGTTTGACATTTCAAGTACTCAAGATGGCAGAAAAATCTTTGTTCATTCACGGCAGGTTAGAAATAAGAAAAGTCCGGCTTTCGCCGGACTTTTCTGAAGCCATATTACATCCGTTGATTATTTAAAGTTCACCGGAATTTCTTTGTGCATCGTTTCTTTCGTTTTCGGCAGATGAATCTTCAATACACCGTTAGTGTAGTTGGCTTCTATATTATCACTGTCGATATCACGGTCAAAACGGATCATCCGCTGAAACTTACCGAACTGCCGTTCGCGATAATACCGGTTATCTTCGTCTTTTTCGGTTTCATATTTCTTTTCACCGCGAAGTGTCAGCACATTGTCTTTCATTGAAATGCTGATATTATCTTCATTCAATCCCGGTAGTTCGGCAGTCAGGACGTATTCTTTTTCGCGTTCATCCAGGTCAACCGCGGGTCTCCAGGTTGCCACATTGGAAATATCGGATTCGAAATCATCCGGGGTTTCACCGAGCATCCGGTTGAACATACGATCGAACTCATTCCAGACATTACGGGTTAACAGATCTCTTGATGGACTCCATCTTGTAATAGCCATGGTGCCCTCCTTTGTTTGATTTTGTTTTAGGTTCAATTTCAATTTTTCTCATTTTCACCAAGTATAGTTACAATACGTATGCCAGTTACACTTTCTGGTAATTTTGACAGAATTATAATCAGCGAAAGCGACAAGAATAACGAACGATTAGAAATTTTGACAGGGTTGTCATAGCAAAGCTGACAGGCGAACATTAACTCTGGCAGACAGGAAGAGTGACAATTAAATTGGTGGGATTATGAGAGATCAAACACAACGAAAACCGACAGTGTTGTTGAAGGCGAAAACACACGCATTTACCGTCTCCATTGAAATGAAACAAATTTATTCCTTTGATAAAAAAGGCCGCTTGATTGGCGGATATGTTGGGGGCGTTAATTATAAACGTGGTCTCGATAACAGCGTTTTACGAAAATGGTCAGAGATGGAACAGGGTGACCGGGTCCGCCAGCGCCGTAAACTCACAAATCGGGAGCGACGCGATTTTTTTGAGGAGATGACGGCAACACTTCGTGATATCTTCCAGAGTCCGAATCATTATGATATTAAAGTCCCAGAAGAAGATGTTGCGTGGGAGTGGCTGCAGCGAGCGATCGAATATGATTTTAACGCGCTGGAACAAGATGCCGAAATATTTGCATCGATTTATAAACCGGTCACAATCCTGCCGCCGGATCAATATTATTCGCTTGTTTTGCAGATTACTGAAGGGTGCTCCTACAACAAATGCACCTTCTGCAACTTTTACCGGGATCGTCCGTTTCGCATTAAGTCTCCAGAGACGCTGAAATCTCACATTTCCGGTGTCAACGAATTCTTCGGCGAAACCCTCGGCTTACGGCAGTCAATTTTTCTGGCGGATGCCAATGCATTGATAATGCCGCAACCGCGTCTGCTCAAGATGCTGGAAATGATCAATAAATCATATCCCATTATAGCGAACAACTCCAGACGAAAAGAGATTGCGCGGCGCCGCAGAAATGGCGAACCGGTATTTGACGGCATTTATTCGTTTATAGATCTCTTTACGGGAGAGTACAAATCGCCGGAGCAATTTCGACAAATGGCCGAGCTGGGAGTAAAGCGCGCGTATATCGGAATGGAAAGCGGCAGCAAGGCGTTGTTGGACTTTTTGAATAAACCAGGCAGCAAAGATGATCTCATTGATGCCGTCAATAAAATCAAAGCGGGCGGCGTCAATGTGGGCGTTATCATTCTGGTTGGCGCGGGAGGAAAGACTTATTCAGCGGGACATATTCAGGACACGACAGAAGCTTTGAACAAAATGCATCTAGACGCAAAAGATTTTATCTATTTTTCTGATTTTCATCCGCAGCCGGGAACACCATATGCGGATGTTGCCAAAGAAGCGCATGTCGAACCGCTTTCACGCAAGGAAATACGCGCGCAGGAAGAGGCTATCAGGCGTGAATTGCGTTATAATTCAAAGAAGAATGGGCCGAAGATTACAACGTATGACATCAGGGAATTTTTATACTAATTTGAAATTAAACCGCGAATGAACGCGAATAGACACGAATGAAAAAAACAGAAAGATTGTTTTTATGTGTGTCTATTTTCGGTTTTTCTTGTCTACAAGTCTAATAATTTCAACATCCGCTGAACTGCCCAGTAACCACGCCCGAATTCCTCCTGCAAACGATCAATAACGGCTTGTTTCGTTTGGAGGTTTTTAGAGAGCGCTAGGTACCGCTTCTCAAATCTCTCCTTTTCCAATGTAGTCCATTGTTTACCCTGATTTTTCGGAGAGTCGTCAATCCCACGTGGAACATCATCCTCAAGCCAGCCCCACTCAAGACGTTCTACCACTTTTCTGTGGTGATGAAAACCGTTCGAATTCATCTCAAATCCTACAGCAGAACGTCGCAGCCCCTTTGCAACTTTTGCGGTCGAAAAACTACCGAGGAAAAAGTCGGCCACCACATCTTTGGGATTACTGGAGTATTGAACGATTTTGGCAAGCAATTCTGTGGGCAATTCGTTTTTATTTTTTTGCTTACCGGGTTTGTATTCACGGTTGATTTCCCAAACATCTTCCAAATCTGCATAGAGACACGAACCGCCGTTTTCAGTTTTGTCTCTGCTACCGAAACGACTGTAGGTATTAAAGGTCACCTTCTTCCGTGGCGGTTTCACGTAGTACAACAAATGATAATGGCTGGAAACAAATTTCTGCGAAGTGTATACACCAAAATTGTACTTCCAGATGATGTGGTTCTGTTCCTGCAGGTTGGTGGTTTTCAGCGCATTCAGGATATGGATAAGGTTAGTGTATCCGGATACAACGTACAGAGATCCACCGGGACGTAAAACGCGCTCGGCTTCAGCAATCCACCGGGACGAAAAGTCAGGATATTCAGATTCGGGAATTTCGATGTAACCATCAACAACATACGATTCGTCGCGATTGTAATGCTTGTGCAGTGTATCGCCGTTAATTCCGTACGGTGGATCGGTGATAATGAGATCAACAGAGCCGTCATCAAGGTGTTCGCGTGCACCAGAAATGCAATCCTGATTATAATATTTTTCAAAGAGTGGCATTGATTCCAATTCGCTTGATAAATTACCAAATACGTATTTGTAGCACTTTGATCTTCTCTCTAACAGAGTGAAACCGGTCACTCTTCGACAGGCTCAGGGTGAAATTCTACGACGTCATCCTGTTATTTGACCCAGCTGATGTCGGGACCTTTCCTGAAGAGCGACCACCAAAAAGTGTGTTTCTGCTTTGAGTGAAGAGAATGTGTTCCTCTGAATATATCGTTTTTTTATTCATAGATTATTAATGCTTTTATTCGTGTTCATTTGCGTTTCCATTTTTCCAGAGAATTAGTTTTGCTACAATCGGCCGGTGATCAGACGCAACCGGTTCGTTTAAGACCTGAAATGAGAGACATTGGATTGAATATCCTTTTCTTGCGCGATAGAAGATATAATCAATCTGCCGGTCAGGAAAGTCAGCCGGAAAAGTGAGAACAGTGTCTTGTTCAGAACACTGGTTTGCCCAACGAAAGTTCTTCCGCATTTTCGTGATAACTTCGCTCTCTGGCGTATCGTTGAAATCCCCGGCCGCGATAACAAAGGGTGTTTTGCTGGCATCGGCCAGAGAATCTATCACCGTAATGCTTAGCAGTCGTTCAGCGTTTGCTTCCCGGTAATCCAGATGTGTGGCTAAAAAAGTTACAGGCGCAATTTCATTTGGAATTGTGGAAACCAGAACGCCGCGTTGCTCTCCGCGGTAAAGTGACGGCAAATGCACATTTTGCCAGACGCGAACTGAATCTCTGGAAAGAATCGCATTCCCATATTGCCCGCCCTGGAATGGGATGTTTTGCGAAAACAGTGAATAGGTACCGGTCAAATCAGCGAGCGCGGCGGGTTCATCCGTGCGATAGCTCCGTTTTACTCCGTTGTCAACTTCCTGCAACGCCACAAGGTCGGGATGAATCTTCTTGATCACGTCTGCGATGCGATTAATGTTCACAACCGTGTCCATTCCCGATGCGTGTTTGATGTTGTAAGACATCACCGTCAGCGTGTCCTGTGCAGGCAAATTGACGGCGATCAACCAGCCGATAACAACAAAAAGTCCAATTTGAATCTGTTTTTTCACCGGGCTCTCCATTTGATATAAAAAAGAGGCGGCCCTAAGAACCGCCTCTTAGTTTGGCGTGAGAATTACTTCAATGCAACGAGAAATTACGGATTATTTCCCGTTTGATTGTTTTCCCCAGTTCAGGATTTGGTTCCGCCACATATCCTTCAGGTTATACGGGGCGGGATCTCCACCCAGATATTTATGAAACCAGTCCAGATGCGCATTATAATACAGCGGCATAGAATCGAGAAAATCCGGCCAGTGTCCGTCCTTTTCAAATATGATCAGACGTGACGGGACATTCATTTCCTGCAGGGCGGTGAAAAACTGGAGACTCTGTGTGTATGGAACGCGAAAATCCTTCATTCCAGTGATAACTAAACATGGCGTCTGGAAATTCTTTACATAACTGGAAGGCGACCATTTTTGATACAAATCAGATGTCCACGGTTTACCTTTGAGATCCCACTCCGGAAACCAGAGTTCTTCGGTGGCGCCGTACATCGAGGTTAAATCATAGACGCCCATCATTGAGGCGAGCGCTTTGAAACGTGTGGTGTGTCCTTCAAACCAATCCATCATATAGCCGCCGTACGACCAACCCATCGCACCCATGCGGTCTTTGTCGATGTAGGGTAATGTTTCCAGAGAATCGACAACAGCCATGAGATCATTGAAAACCTGGCCACCCCAATCGCCAGAGATTTCTGCGGTGAACGGCTGTCCATATCCGACAGAACCATGTGGATTGCTGAAAGCCACCACATAACCTGAGCCGGGATAGATTTGATAATCGCCACGAAAACTATCGCCGAACATGCCCTGCGGTCCGCCGTGCACGTTAAGGATCAACGGATATTTTTTTGAAGGATCAAAATTGTGCGGTTTGACGATGAACACCTGAATTTTTGATCCATCCGTTGATTTTACCCAACCGGATTCCACCGGACGAAAGTCCACGGATTGCATCAAATCCTTATTAATCATTGTCAGCTGCGTCTGATTTTTTCCGTTGGATTTCGCGGAAAAGATCTCTGTGGGTTGATCGACGGCCGTGCTGGCGAAATATAGCATCTTTCCGTTCGGACTTACTTCGAATCCTCTGGTATAAACACCATCAATGAGTTTTGCAATCTTCTGGGATTTCAAATCAATATTGTAAATGGGGTAATGTCCGTGATATGGCGCGGTGAAATAAATACTTTTTGAGTCCGGCGCCCACTGAAAGGCAGAGACCCAGTTTTTAAAATCTTCTGTTAGAATAGTACGTTTTTGAGTTTTCGTGTCGTAGATTGCCAGGCGGTAAAGATCAGATTCATACCCGGGTTTCTTTTGCATTCTATAGGCAATGTAACGTCCATTTGGCGAATACTGCGGATTTCCGTCGTAAGCAGGATTATCACTGGTAATATTTTGTGCTTTCCCGCCTCCAATTTGTACTATCCAGAGATCGCCATTGGTGGAAGACTGTGGTTCCTTGTCGTGATTAGAGACGTAACAGAGTTCTTTGCCGTTCGGCGAGATGTCGTATCCGTTGGCTCCGCGCAGATCAAATCGGGGTGATTCCCATTGTCCGGGCGTGAGATCCGTGAGATCTCCGGAGTCTAAATTTTTCACAAGCGTATGTTTCCGTTTGCCGTCTTTCCAAAAAGTCCAGTGTCTGTATAACAAATCGTCGGTCATATGGGCTTTAACCGGGCCGGCATCCATATCCTCCTGGATTGTTTTATTTTGTTCAGAGTTTGCACCGGCCTCCGGAAAAACACGGGAGGTGAAAACCAAACTCTTACCGTTCGGCGTCCAGCTGGGAGAACTCACACCCATTGCAAAGGACGTCAATTGCGTAACTTCCCTGGAGTCAACATTAATAGAATACGATTGCTTTTTGTCGGTAATACTATCTTTGGCAACATACAAAATGCTTTTGCCGGAAGGGCTCCAGCGCGGATGCGAAACAGTTTCATCATTACTCGTCAATTGCCGGAGATTCGACCCGTCGCTGGCCATCAACCAGATTTGCCCGTCCTTTGTACTGTCCCTCAGATCATATTCGGTGACGGTAAATGCGATAGTTTTGCCGTCCGGAGAGAGCTGGGGTGATCCGACGGATTTCACGGCATAGTAATCATCGAGCGAAAAAGCGCGTTTTTGCGCAAAGAGAGGAATGGCAAAAAATAGGGCCATCACGACGATACTCAATCGTTTAATCATAGAAACCTCCTATTGTGATTTTGCGGGAAAAAGGAAATAGTTATAGACTGGTTATAATGAAGCATCATATAATCAACTCTAATATACATTTTTCCAAAGAGAATTGAAACACCCGTGAAGATCAAAAACCGTGGTAAAATCAGGGTTGATTTGTTAAACAAAGGAACAAATAAAGCAAAGAACGACAAGCGTAATTAAGGTTATAAAACTTCCAATAGATCAATATACGCACCGCTGATAAGTTGCGATTCGGCGATCTGGAGTTTCTCCATAAACTCCTGTGCGATCTTCTCGCCCTCGGAAGACGATTGATTCGTCCGCAGCACTACTTCGAGCTCGATAAAATGACCAAGATTTTCAACGTCGTCCAAATGAATGCGGGTTTGCCCGACATGATACAGGTGCCGCGTTTTACGCACCACGCCTCGAATACCAATAGCCGCGCCAAGGGCTTTTTTAAATGTCTCCGGTTCATCGACTTTGATGAGGCAATATTCAGATTGTTTCGGGCCGGATTGATCAGTGCGCTTATAATAAATTAATTCGGCATAATTATCAGGAGAAATCCGTAACTTTAATCGTCCCTCCGAGGTATTGAAAAAGGTGTCTTCCTGTTCAAGAACGTGAACCGGACTATCGGTCAGTCCGGCGACGACTTTTTGCAAGACATCAAAATTATGGACTCGGGCTTTTATTTCAATATTCGCAGGCACCGGTTTTTTCTTTTTTCCTAATGGTTGACGAAAATAAAAATCGTGTACGTATCTCTAATAAATTTGGTGCAGAAGAAAATAAAGATCAATGCGAAGGTATGGAAATCGGGATAAAATAAAAAACGCCCCCGGTTGTACACCGGAGGCGCTTAGTTTTCAATACGAAAGCGTAATTAAACTACGCGTACGTTCTCAGCCTGAGGGCCTTTTTTGCCCTGCGTTTCTTTGAACTCTACGCGCTGGCCTTCTTCAAGCGATTTATAACCGGTACCTTCAATTGAGGTGTGATGGACGAAAACATCATCTCCGCCATCTCTCTCGATAAAACCGTACCCTTTACTGTTGTTAAACCACTTTACAGTGCCTTGTTCAAGCTCTGCCATTGTTGTACTCCTTTTTTACTTCTGTGTTATTTTTTCGGGCAGAGCTTCTAATAAATGTTTGATCTCATAATAAGGAGATCCCCTCTTTTTCGAACTACTGCTGCCACTTGCACAGGAGAATACAGTAAACTAAGGTCTGTGTCAAGCCCTAATTTCATTTTTATGCAAAAAAGGGTTAAAAAGCTTAATGCGTTTCTCTGGATTAGTGTAAACTATTAACGAACGATCTGTTGTTTAAACGCAGATCATCGCCAAATGTTACGGCAGGTTTTACCGGGCGCCGTAATTGTGTTCGGTTTTCTCCTCGTTACGATCCGTTGCCGGCGGAGGCGTCGGTGACAGCGCTGAGATTTCCTCACGAAAGTCCGGCGTCATTTCGATGTTGAGTGCTTCCAGTGAATCTTGTAGCTGCTCAAGATCTCGCGCACCGATCAGTGGCGCCGTTATCGCAGGATGCGTGGCAACCCATTTCACCGCAAGGGCCACCGGATTAAAACCGTGTTCTTCCGCCAGAGATGTGAATTGTGAAGCAACCTCATATATCCACTCTGCATCGTACCGCGTTTGATACATTTTATTTTCCAGCAATCGGCCGGAGTCTGGTTTCGTTTCAGGACCATATTTTCCCGTGAGTAACCCACCGCCGAGTGGACTGTACGGAAAGACCGCTAGATTTTCGGCTCGCGCCATTGGCAAAATTTCAACCTCAGCCTGACGTTTCACCAGATTGTACATCGGTTGAATCGCTCTGAATTTCGCTAAACCTTCTTTGGCAGAGATGCCGAGCGCTTTTTCAATTTGCCACGCGGCAAAGTTGCTGGCGGCGGGATAGAGAATTTTTCCCTGGCGGACAAGATCATCCAGTGCGTGCAAGGTGTCTTCCAGAGATGTAAAATCATCGAAGCGATGAATAAAATAGATGTCGATATAATCTGTATTTAAACGACGCAAACTTTGCTCAACCGCATAAGAAATATGTCTTCTTGAAGCGCCCCGGGCATTTACGTCGTCACTGGTGGGAAAATACACTTTGCTGGAGATGACAATATTTTCCCGGTCGTCAGCGATTAGTTTGCCGAGGATTTCCTCCGAACGCCCATTGGCGTATACATTGGCGCAATCAAACAGATTGATGCCAACATCCCGGCATCGTTCGAACATTTTTTTCGAGGTTGTTTGATCGGCATCGCCGCCAAAGGACATAGTGCCAAACGCCAGCTCTGAAACTTTTACGCCGGTATCTCCAAGAAAACGATATTCCATGTGATTCACTCCCGTTGGTTATGAATTCGAAATTTCAGTGTCGAATAATAATTGATACGGTCGTACCAGAGAGTCATGCAATTCCCCGATGCCAAAACTTCTGGATTTGCGGATTGTTTCTCGTCCGTCGAAGAAAACGACGATAGTGGGAACGGCAAATACATTCTGCTGCGCCGCAATATCCGGATGTTGAATGCAGTCAATGTAAACGAATCTCACCTCTGGAAAATCAGAGGCCAGTAATTCTTTGACTTTGGGCTTCAGGACTTTGCAGACGCTGCAGTCGGGTGTGCTGAAATACGCCAGGACCGCTGGATGAGTACTCAGCAGCGCGCTGAATTCTTCTCTGGAATATATGTTCTGATCTGTGATTTTTTCCTCCATTATCAATCTTATAATATAAATCGTTGATCGCGCTCTTTCCACCGAGAGGTCTATAAAATGTCACGAGTATTTGCATAAATGCTCCTCAAATCCATATACTCATGAGAGCAGGAAATCTCAAGAAAGTCACAGGGGAATCAGATGAATGTTTTATTTGTGTGCACGGCCGGAATGCAACGGAGTCCAACCGGGGCGGAACTGTTCGCGAGAAAAGGATACGATACAAAATACGCGGGAATGCTGGCCAGAGATGAAGCTGAGTTGACGGCGGACAAATTACGTTGGGCCGACCATGTAGTTGTAATGGAGTCTCGCCACCGCAGATTTATAAAACAGAACTTCCCGAAACTGTACGACTCAACGCCAGTCACTACTTTGAACATTCCCGACATTTATGTGAAGAATGATCCTGAACTTGTTCAGATGATTGAGGAGAAAATGGAGGGAATTTTGCGTGATTCGTGATTCGTATCACGTAATACGCCAGAAATTTGAAATGCTAAAAAAACAGGCGTATAACGTTTGAAAATTAAATAAGCCTATATTGTTGCATAGAGAGCAACATAATTGAAAATTTCCCTTATACCCTTATACCCTTATACCCTTATACCCTTATACCTGGTATTGCTATTGTTCTGTGGACACCGTAAGAAGAGGGAGCATTACAATCACAGGAGGAGCTCATGAATCCATCAACCCCACCACGGCGCCAGTATCCGAAAGATTTCAAGCAGGGCGCCGTCCAT
>Ga0209918_1000122_pt1 | contig 58561 bp, 34 predicted proteins | sample SalPonD_shore_MG_FD_185712 | JGI IMG/M metagenome (GOLD analysis project Ga0209918, IMG submission 185712) | Salt pond soil microbial communities from South San Francisco under conditions of wetland restoration - Salt Pond MetaG... | ecosystem: Environmental > Aquatic > Marine > Intertidal zone... | reverse complement strand
AACAGGGAGGGAGATAAATACTCCACCGGTGGCTATTTTTGCCACTGGGTAGATTTTTAGAATAAATAGACTTGCTGCCGAGAGACTCAGCGTTCAAACTTCTTCTCCGCCATTGATCATGTTCGAGACAATTCCTTTGCTTTTGGGGAGTTCTGTCCAGATGACTCCGATGATATGACCAGCTACATAGGCCAGAATAATGTGTAAGTCTGTCTCATGAATTTCATGAATGAACCCGCCTACACTTCTGCTCAATTTGAGGCTTCGGCCAAATGCCATCCCAAAACCCGTTATAACCTGAACAAGAATAACGAGATAAAAGGACACATAGCTAAGTTTAGAATATAGAGACCTTTGCAAAACCCGGCGTCACCCTTTCCACCGGCTGAAAAAGAGGGTGCCGCTATGATTTATAAAATGTTTAAAAAGCAATAGACTGATATGAAAAAGAATCATATTGCTTTCTGATCATTGATTTGCCATTTTTTAAACAGGCAATAATTTAAATGGATTGGACTTGAATCATTACAAGGCAATTATTCTTTGGAAGCGGGACAACGAAACATTTACCGATATCAAATATTCCCGAAAGCATCGCTGGCAGTTCGACGGAGGACTGGAAATTCCGGCTTCGACCTCACCGCAGGAAGTAGCAATTCCTCAATCGGATCCATCAGCTGTAGATCCGGAAGAGGCTTTTGTTGCTTCCATCTCCAGTTGCCATATGCTTTGGTTTCTTTCAATTGCAGCCAGCCAGGGATTTCTAGTAGATGATTATAAAGATGAAGCGGTAGGATGATGGAGGAAAACGTGGAAGGAAACAAAGCCATAACACAAGTTATATTGCATCCAACCGTTATTTTCGACCCAAATATGGCACCTAATCAACAAAAATTTGACAAATTACATGAACAAGCCCATAATATGTGCTTTATTGCTCATTCGGTTTCAAGCAAAATAACCGTCAAAGCAACTCTAACGTCCAATAGTTTGTAATTGGATTGAGTTGTTAAAATACTAACAAACAGGTATCTCTATGGCCAAAAGCACAACTAAAACGGTAAAAGAATATATTGAAGAGCTTCCGGAATATCGCCGCGAAACGATCGAGAAAGTTCGGGAACTCATCCTGAAACACTTGCCAGAAGGTTATCAGGAAACCATTAACTGGGGAATGATCAGCTATGAAATACCTCTCGACCGCTACCCGGATACCTATAATAATCAACCGCTTAGTTATTTGGGATTAGCTGCTCAACGGAATTATAATGCCCTTTATTTAATGCCCGTCTATCAGGATGAGAAATTGGAAGAGTGGCTCTCGGAAGAGTTTGAAAAAGCAAATAAGAAAATGGACATTGGGCGCTCGTGTCTAAAGTTTCAGACGGTGGATGACCTGCCGATTGAAGCAATCACCAAAATTATCGCCCATCAAACGCCGGACGAGTTTATTGAAACCTACGAAGAAAAACGCAAGTAACTGTTTTTATTTAAATTCGGATACTATAGTTCAATAAATTAAGTTTGGAGTGCTAGAAAAAAATCCAAACGGGTAATCCGTTTAAGTTGTTAAATTATATATAACACTGACTACAAGGTTTTACTGTAGGCGAAATAATACCACCGTCTTAAAACGATGAAACACTTATCCCTTATATTTTCCGGATTGTTCCTGTTCTTTTTTGCTACAACACCCATACAAGCACAAGAATCCAACACTTCAACCAACGATATGAATTCTGATAATTTGAAAGAAGCGACATTTGGCGAAGGTTGTTTTTGGTGTGCCGAGGCCGTTTTTCAAGAAGTAAAAGGCGTAAAATCGGTCGTGGCCGGCTATGCAGGCGGCCGCGTTAAGAATCCCACCTACGAGCAAGTCTCTACCGGAAAAACGGGACATGCAGAAGTGGCTCGTATCACTTACGATCCATCGGTCGTTTCGTACCGGGAGCTTCTCGAAGTTTTCTGGCATACCCATAATCCCACGACACTAAATCGCCAGGGAGCTGATGTAGGCACGCAATATCGATCGGTGATCTTTTATCACAACCAAAAACAAAAAAATATCGCCGAAGAATCTCTTAAAAAGACAGAGAAGTCCGGGCTGTGGGATGATCCCATTGTTACAAAAATTGAACCGCTAAAAAATTACTCCAAAGCTGAGAATTATCACCAGAATTACTATAAAAATCACCCTAATGCCGGCTATTGCTCGATTGTTATTGCACCTAAACTCAAAAAATTTCGTGAGGAATTTTCCTACTTGCTGAAAGATGAAGGGAAATCGTCAGAATAATAAACCTTTATCTTGACAGGTGTTCTCGTCTCTCATATCATGACTGAGTAAGCGAATTTTCAGTTCAGGGGGTCAACTGAAGAATCTTTTAACTCATCCAAAGGAAAAGATAAATTAATGTATGTTCCATCATCGGAGCCAATCTCCCAGTCGGCTTCTAGTTGCTTTGCAAAGTTTTGGATGAGTGTCATACCCAGACTATCCATTGTTTTAGGAGAGAAGTCTTCGGGCAGTCCCACCCCATTATCACCCAGTTCTGCATATAACTTTCCACCTTTTGAGTAAATTTTAATCTGGATCCTCCCCTCGTCACGACCATCGAAAGCATGTTTAAAAGAATTGGTAACGGCCTCATTGATCAATAGTGCAAATGGAACCGCCTGATCTATATTTAATTCTACCTCTTCGATATCCGTGTTTACTGAGATATTCTTATCATTATCAACGCTGGTTCTACGGATTGTTTCAACAAGTTCGCCGATGTATGAATCACAAGAAATATGTGAGAGACTTTTTGAGCGGTAAAGCTTTTCATGGATCAAGGCCATTGTTTGAATCCGACTTTCACTTTCCATCAAGGTTTCCTTGATAACCGGATCCTCGGTTTCGTACATCTGAAGCTGAATAAGTCCGGAAACGACTGCCAGATTATTTTTTACGCGGTGATGAATCTCCTGCAATAACACCTGCTTTTCCTGAAGTGAATTGTAAATCTCTTCCTCATACTTCTTCTGTTCTGTAATATCGATATACATGCCAAAGCCGGCCAAAGGTCTATCATCAACATATACCGGTATGCCAGCCACATAAGTATCGATCAAGTCCCCATCTTTGGTAATCCGTTTGGCCTCTCTTTGAAAACTATCCATTGCATAATTATTGAGAGGCATTTTGGGCGCATTCTCATACTCTGGTTCTGGAACAATTGCTTGATCAATATCCTTACCTATTAATTCATCTTCTGTATATCCGAACAGCCTTTCAAAACTTTCATTCAGACTCTGGACCTTGTTGTCTGGACCAACCATCACAATAGCCGCGGGTGCTTTTAAAAACAGATTTCGGAACATTTCTTCACTCTTTTTTAGTCTTTGGCGGGCCTCTTTTTGTTCCGATATATCGTGCCCGACCCCTAGCAGATACTCATCCCCATCCTGAACAAATAATTTGCCGGTCAGGTAATAAGGAATCTTTCTACCATCTTTGGTAATGACCGCCGTTTCTATCTCTGATTCCCCAGTCTTAAATACTTTCTCAATCTCCTTTTTTACGGATTTAAATTCTTCTTCCTCAAAGAACTGATCTGGGGATATCTGTTCAATTTCTTCAGATGTATAACCAAGTTGTTCTATAAAATTACTGTTCCAGCGGTGATAATGGCCCTCTTTGTCGAACATATAGAAAATGCCGGGCAACGATTCTATCAGAGCCTCATTAAAATTCTTTTCGTCCATTAATTTTCTTTCCGTCTCTTTTTGATGAGTGATGTCAAGTCCTACGCACAAGAAATACTGCTGATTATCCAAGCAAATATAATATCCCCTCCAAAAATAGGGTATTCGCTCTCCAAACTTGGTTAGCATAGTCAGTTCAGCGCCCGTAGCTTTATCAGCTATTACACTTTGCGTTGCCTCGACCAAGTCCTCGTGTTCTTCCGGCACTATTAAATCGTAAGCTGTCAGATCCCCTAGTTCTTCATCGTTATATCCGATGTATTTTCTAAGATTTCTGTTCCACTGCACAAGCTGGAGGTTTTCATCCATCAGTAAATATACACTGGGCAGGCTATCAAGGATCGTCTGTGTATAGTTACGCTGTTCGACAAGCGATTTTTCAATCAGCTTTCGCTTTTCAAAAGCTGCAATTATTTCAGCAGCCGTTTCAAGTAAGGAAATTTCGGTATCCGGCCAATACCGTTTCTTTTTGATATCGGTAAAAGATAAATAGCCAAACCACTCATCATCAACCGTTATGGGGATGACCAGAATCGACTTAACATCATCTGATTCTAAAATTGAGTGCTCGGGTTCCGGTATATCCTGGATCTTGGAATGAATAATCTTTTTTTCAGATATATTTTTATACCACCACGGTAAATCTGAATATTTTCTGCGGTTTGCTTCTTTCGTGGAAGGGGTAACGCCTCTATTGCAGACTTCAGCAACTGGTACCAAATATAACTCACCATCTTCCCGATGGTTTTTGTACATATACACCCGGTCCGATTCGGTGACATCTAATAAAATTTGAAAAGTCCTTTCGAGCGCATCTTCACTTGTACTTTCCAGGAGTACGCCAGAGCATTGCGAAATGGCCTTTTCATATTCCAGCCGCTTTTGCAGCTTCTGTTCGGCCAGCTTCCGTTTTTCTATCTCTTTTTTTAATTCAGAAGATCGCTGGGCTACCCGTTGTTCCAGTTGCTCATTCACTGCTTCTATTTCTTGCTGGTGAACAATATTCTGGGTTACGTCCACCAGGGTTCCAGTAACCAGAAACGGCCGACCGGCACTTCTATTTGATACGCGTCTTGCGAAAAGCTCTGCCCAATAGGTTTCTCCATTATTGGTCAGACAACGCAAAATCTCAGTTTGGCTGTCTTCCCCGGCTCCTTCTATGAGGTTACCGAATAAGTTTTCAAAGTTCTCCCGATCATCAGGGTGAACAAAATCGATCAACGGTTTTCCATAAGATTCTTCGATAGAATAACCGGTTTGTTCTTCCCATTGGGCGTTAAGGAATACCAGACGCCCCTTTGAATCCAAAGAATAGATAACATCTTTTATATGCTTAACCACCGTTTGATATTGCTGCTGGTTCTCAGCAAGGGCTAATTCGGCTTGTTTACGATCCGTAATATCAAAACAAGATCCACAAATAATCGGATCAGCTTCTGGTTCATCAATAAGGTGGAGTTCGTCCCTCAACCATATATAATTTCCATCCTTTGTTTTAAACCGATATTCATTAATTGCCGATCCCCCATATTCTACAATATGGCGAAAATGTTGGATCACCTCTTCTTTGTCATCAGGATGGATACGTTCAGACCAGCCATATTTGTTTTCCAAAAAATAAGTGAATTCAAATCCAACGATCTCTTTGGTATTCTGGCTGATTGATAATAATGGAAAGTCCTCTTTCCTGGCACAGGTAAATAAAACTACCGTTCCATCCTTAAAAAACTGCTTAATTTGTTGCGAAAATGGGATTTCTAGTTCGTCACTCATAATATCCGCGGCCTTAACGCCTTACATACTGCTCCCTGTTTTGCCAAGAACAATATTAAATAATTTTAATGTTCTATAAAAATACTTAGGTAGTTTATTTTAAATTATTTTTACAACATCTGTAAAATGGCGTAAAGACTGGCCATTTTATCAAATATTTGGGCATGTACAAGAAGAAAGCTAATTGTAAAGAACAACATCTAATCTATAAGCGTAAATGCAGGGAGGCGCGCTAAGTTGTAAAATAAAAAGCTTAGCAATGCTTGGAGGAATCGTTAGGAAGTGCCAGAAACTGCACTGCTGTACCAAACGTCCACACTCGATATATAAAAAATAAAAAAGGTGAGCCGTCTGGCCCACCTTTTAACCTATAAACCATAATATATCTATCAGTCAGAATTTAAACGACAGTTGAAATAATATATTTCGTCCCGCCTGCGGATAATAATAGTTATAAAACTGCCTGTCGCCTCCCGAGATATATCCATAGGTATATCCGTTGGATTCATACATTTCATTAAACACATTGTTTAGCTGGAATGTAGCCTCAACACTCTGGGCAAACGGTGCCTTCGTCCAATTATAACTCAGACGTAAATCATTGATCAAATACGGATCCAGCGAACGACTTTTTGTCTGCGTATTATCCAGATACTGGCGGGAAACATATTTGGTATTCAGTTGGGCTGAAAAACCATCGAGGTTGAATTGAAATTTTGAATTGGCAATCAAATTCGGAGAAAAGGAAATATCCGTATTTTTATAGGTTATGGATTTCTGCTGCCCCGTATCGTAGTTGTCCAGATAATAGGTGTAGTTTTGAATTTTATTACGGCTAAACGTCGCGTTCGCCGACCATTTAAGACTTGACAAAATCTGCACACCGGCCTGCAACTCAATTCCGGCACGGTAACTGTCGGGTACATTTTGCCGGATATAAGCCCCTACATCATTAATTTCGCCCGTCAGAATCAACTGATTTTTATAATCCATATAGTATAAATTGGCTCCAACAAAAAAGCGGTTAAATGAACCTTTGTAACCGGCCTCCCAATCATATAAGGTTTCCGGATCAGGCCGATTTTCAGGAGTGGAATTAACATATTCGTCTCGTGTAGGCTCTTTATTGCCGACACTTAGTGAGAAATAGGCCCGGTGTTGATCATTAAAATTGTAGGTCAGCCCGGCTTTAGGATTGAAAAATGTGAGCTTATCCTCCTGACGGACATCCACGATTTTTTCTCCGCCGCCTGTAGCCTTCTGTTTATCCTTGCCCAAGAAAGAATACGTAATATGTCGTATCTGGGCATCAGCATAGGCACTTAATTTGGGAGTGATATGATACTGCCCTTTTACATAGGTATTAAAATCGGTTTTAAACGCATTATTATCGTAATACCGGTGATCGATATTGCTATTACCGGCAAACTGAGCCCACTTCACCTCTCCATAATGATCGCCGTCATACTCGTTATATCCGCCACCCACGGTCAACGACCACTGATTTTCTTTTTGGTATTCGGTAGAATAGACGACTCCGTAAAAGTCGTTACGCAACCATAAATCCCGTACCAGGTTACTTTGGGTGATAGTAGTATCCGGCATTTGAACGGGATGAATTTGGTAATCGGCAAGCGTCTGATTAGCCTTATATTCTTCATAATAGCCGCGTCCATAAGTATAATGAAGAGAGACGTTCGCATTCCAATTATCCATGATCTGGTACGAATAATGCAGTTGATAGTGATCCTGCTGGTAATTGTCGGTTTCATTATCGTACGGATCGCCAGGCTTCTCCATGCCGGCCGGATTGTAAGTTCGATCCCCCTGTCTCAGTATGCTCTCCGGAACACCGTACCAAGCTTGGTAAGTGTGTTCCCGTCCGGAAAATACATCCGCACGCAACAAGCTGCGATCCCCGTGCTTGGCCGCCGAAAGGTAGAACGATTTTAAATCCGACCAGGCCCGATCGATATAACCATCGGAAGCTAGCTTGGAAAGACGTCCTTCGAACTGCCAACCGTCTTTCATCAGTCCGGAGCCCAGTTTTACATTCGCTTTTCGGGTATTGTAAGAACCTACCGACGTATTGACTTCGCCATAGGCTTCCGGCTGCATTTTATTCGTTTGGATGTTGACCGTAGCCCCAAAAGCACCCGCGCCGTTAGTAGAAGTACCCACTCCGCGCTGGATCTGGATATTTTCAACAGATGAAGCTAAGTCGGGCATATCCACCCAAAAAACGCCCTCAGATTCCGCATCATTAACCGGAATCCCATTGATCGTCACATTTATGCGCTTTTGATCAACACCCCGGATCCGCATGCTGGTATAACCGATACCTGCCCCTGCATCAGAGGTGGTGGTTACCGAAGGCGTGCTGCTAAGCATATAGGGCATATCCTGACCTAGATTCTTCGATTCGATTTCTTTCCGGCTCACATTCTGGTAAGCCATTGGTGTAGCGTCGTTCACACGAAGTGCTTTAACGAATATTTCGTTACTCATTATGGTCTTCGGCACCATCTTAATTTGAAGATTGTTGCCCCGACTTTGGGTATCAATTATTTTGGGTTTATAGCCGATAAACGTCACTTTTATTTTGGACGATTTGTTACTGAGCAAGTCCAATGAAAAATGACCATTGGTATCAGCAGAAGCCCCGTTAGAAGTCCCCACTTGGATAATATTTGCTCCCGGCAACGGATTTTTAGTTTCGGCATCCGTAATCGTACCGGTTATCGTTTGGGCAAAAAGAGACGTGCCTATCGTCATGAGCAAACACAGGAAAGCTGTGCTTCGCAGTAGTTTGGATAACATAAGTTCCTCCGTCTTATATTTTATAAGAGCAGGAGATGAACTTGCAAGATTTGCTGATCAAATGGGCAATATTAATTGCCATCGGTTTCCCTACGCCGGTGTTATCCGGTTCAGGTTCACAGGGTATGATCTCAGCCCGCTGTTGCAAGCACCCCCAACCTTTTATTGGTTCGGTTTAGAACCCTAAGATACGAGCCACGCTATTGATCGTCAATAAAAAAGGGAAGTTATTTTACTATTATATTCTCAGACCACCCAATCTGCAGAGAAGCTCCATTTCGGGACAAACTAAATTCGAACAGCGACACTTCGATTTTAGTTACATATAACGAAGAAGACAGATCGAAAATTAATGGGTATCTATAAATTATTAATAACAGCTGATGAAACTATACGAACAATTACTGGATATATTGGATCAACTGGAAGTTGAATATATCTTTGGCGTACCGGGAGATGCCATCAATCCACTGGTTGAAGCTATCCGCAAGCAAGACAAAATCAAGTTTATTCATGTAACACATGAAGAGGCCGGGGCCCTGGCAGCCAGTGCTATGGCCAAGCTCACAGGTAAGCTAGCGGTTTGTGCCGGCACAGTTGGACCGGGAGCCATTCACTTGCTCAATGGTCTGTATGATGCAAAAAAAGACAACGCACCGGTGCTGGCAATTACCGGCCAAATTCCTACCACCGAGCTGGGTACCAGCTACCACCAGGAAGTCGATCTGCATACTTTGTTCAGTGATGTAGCCTTGTATCGGAGCTCGGTATATAATCCCGAACAGATGCCCAGGGTTGCCCTTGAAGCCTGCAACACCGCCATTAACGAACGAGGCGTTTCCGTGCTGAATATTCCTCATGATGTAGGATCCAATGATGTTCCCGATACTAAATTCCATCTTTCGAACGATCACCACGGAAAAATTTCCCCGGATGAGGAAAGCTTGAAAAAAGCAGGCGCCCTCATCAATCAAGCCCAAAACATTTCTATTTTAGCTGGTAATGGAACCCGAGATGCAAAAGATTCTCTTTTCAAACTGGCCGAAAAACTAAAGGCGCCTATTATTCATTCGCTTAAGGCTGCTGATATTGTTCCGGCCGATCATCCCTATTCGGCGGGCGGGCTCGGACTGCTTGGCACCCGCGGCGGTGTTGAGGCTACACAACATTGCGATTTACTCCTGGTTGCCGGTTCCGATTTCCCCTATCGCGACTGGTATCCCGAGGATACAACCATTATTCGAATTGATCACAAAGGTTCCATCATCGGTCGGCGTGCACCCAACGATATCGGTATTGTGGGTGATTGCAAAATCACACTGGATAAATTGCTTTCGATGGTCTCTGAGAAAAACGATACCTCTCATTTAAAGAAGGTTCAAGATAGGCGTGACCGCTGGCAGGAACTTCATTCGGATTTTACCAAACTCAATGAAGATACCGATGCTATTCACCCGCAACTTGTTGCCTCGAAACTAGGAGAATTAGCCGATAATGATGCCGTTTTTAGCTGTGATACCGGGGCCGTAACCGTCTGGGCCGCCAGGCATATCAATCCGCATGACAGCCAGCGGATGATTTTTTCATTTAACCTGGCATCGATGGCTTTTGCCATGCCCGGAGCCCTGGGGGCGCAGCTGGCCTATCCCAATCGACAGGTGATTTCTCTCTCTGGCGATGGAGGCTTCAATATGTTGATGGGCGACTTTCTGACGGCTGTGAAGTATCAACTGCCAATCAATGTGGTGATTTTTAACAATCACAAGCTGGGACTGATCAAGATGGAGCAGGAGGTAGAAGGCTATCCGGAGAGCGAAACCGATCTCCAAAATCCGGATTATGCTGCTTTAGCCGAAAGTTTTGGCGCCCAGGGATACACCGTTACCCAGCCAGGCGAATTGGAAGAAAAACTGAAGACTGCCCTTAACCATTCAGGACCTACTATCGTCGATGTGCATGTAAACCCGGATGAACTGACCATCCCTCCCAAAATCAATGCGGATCAAGCTTATGGCTATGGTCTTTCCAAAATACGCGAGTTTTTTGAGTGAGCACACACCCTAGCTTCGCAAAAATCTATGAGAAGCCCACCCTCTCTGGAGTACGGGTATCGATTCCCGGGTTTGGAATCGATGGGGTGGGTTCAAAAGGGCAATTACCGTGTTTCATTCTCCCGAATATGCCACCTTAACTCCTGCAAAACAGCATCCAGATTCTGTTTCACATCCAGATCATCAAACCGTATTACAGTAATTCCTTTTGCTTCAAGGTTCCGCTGCCGCTTCAGATCATAATCTGATTTATAATCATGGCTACTCCCATCAATTTCAATAACGAGCATTAATTCCCGACAGAAGAAATCAACAATATAATTACCAATCGGCTTTTGACGATCAAAATCATAACCCAATTTCTTCCCCTTTATTTGTTGCCACAACAGAACTTCAGCTAGTGTACTATTATTGCGAAGCTTCCGCGCCAACGGCACTAACTTGGGATTATATGGGATAAACTTTCGAGTCATCACCTGGTAAGACCACCCAAAAAGGTAATCCTTACAAAATAATTTGCTCAAAGCACACCCCGGCCTTCGCGCCAACCCTCGCGAAGTCCACCCCTCTCGAGAGGGGATTTATATCAGTAGGTTTTAAAGATTTAATCCCAATTACAAAAATGAGCCGGAGCTTTAAAAAGATCTCCCCAAAAGGCTCCAGTAATTCCCCTCCGCGGAGGGGTACGGGTATCGATTCCCGGTTTTGGAATCGATGGGGTGGATTCAAAAGACAATTATTGTTTTTATAAAATAGGTGCCTATTCATAACCATGATCAGTCATTCCCTACCAAAAACACCGCATTACCAAATAATAACTTGCCATTGTACCAAAAGGCCCGGAACAGCGGATCATCCACCATATATACAATAGAACCGCGACCCATATTCTGAACCCCGAAATCAAGTGTATCTTCGAGTTTTTTCTTGGCTTTGTACCCAATAAAACCACTCATCACAGCATCTTCTTTGGTGACGCCCACATTCCAGCCATCTTTCAGATAGGCATAAGCATCAGAGTTGAGCTTCAGGGAGAAATAATTGTGATCATAGCCAAAAGCCAGCGGGTGACTTGTATCCATTGTTACTCTAAAGACAGACCCGGTATTGTAATTGACGATATTATTGCGCTGGCGTTCCCCATAACTATTTAGCAAATTGTTCTCCTGCTTATCGTCGTTTTTGTCGTTGCCTTCTTTCCGTTTCAGATTAAAACCTTCTTTATTGACCAGCAATCGATTAGCACTGCCTACGGCAATCAATTTTCCGCCGGATGAAATCCAATCCCTGATGTCTTTTATGCGCGAATCGGTCAGCTTATCCCGGTAGTTGCCGCCGGGCAAAATAAGCACGTCAAAATCAGTCAGATCCAGGCGACCAAAATTATCGGTGTTAACCAGCGTTACGGGATAGTTGATCTGCCGGTCGAAATAATGCCAAACTTCACCAACGGAGGTGGCTGAAGTGCCACTTCCCGAAAGCAGTGCCACACGCAGCTTTTTGAGATAGCGAACAGTCGAAGAACCGAGGTCGGAGCCAGCCTGTACGAAACCGGTAGCCACGGCATCAACTTGCTGATTGTGCGCGGTGGCAATATCCTGAACCAACTGATCAAAGCTTTTACCCAGCGTTTTGTTATCACTGCGTGTCATAACCAGTGTGCCTCGCTCATAAGATTGATCATTAATTTTAAAGGGTTGCGATGCAAACCGAACCTTAATGTCGTGCTTCAACAGATCCGCCAACAAACCCACATCCTGTAAATCCTGCCAGCGGGCCAGGTATGCATAAGGCGAACCGGTAGCATTATTATTGACATTTTTCTTCGGTGCAGATGCCGGCTGTACATCCAACCGTTGTGTTAGAGCATAACCGTCAAGTCCGTAGGCATAATGCTGCTCCCAGGCTGTAATGTCATAGGTCACCGAGTCGGCAAGTTCGGGACGCGGTTCAAAGAGTACGCGGGCCATTACCGACTTCGGCTGGTAAACGCTCACGAGGTAATCGCCGCTGTTTATCCGAACCCGCTCGTTCTTGCCCGTTTTATAATTATAACCATCGAGTGTCCGTGAACGCATGGCTTTACCGTATTCAATCTGATGCTGGTCTAGCAGATGGAACAGGGCTTGTAACTTATCAGGATCATTATCGGCCTTAATAACAAACGTTTTGTACTTGCCCTGGGGATTGTTCTGAGCTGTATCGTAATACTTGGCAAACTCATCCACCAGCTTTTTAGCATGCTGCGAGCTGACCTCAATGGTAGAAAGACTAGTTGTAAAATGATGGGTCAGCCGGTCGTTTAGTGTTAAGGTATCTCCTTCTTCTTTGAGGATACCCAATCCGGCGATACCACCGCCGGCCTGCTCGTAGGTCATCCCGATGGAACCATTAAAAATGGGATAAGTATCGCCGTAGCTCGGATAGAATAAGTCATAAACCTCCCGGGTAAAAAACAGCCAATCGTTCTGATTAAAATACTTCGCATTATTCCTGCCAATCGTATATTGGAATTGTCGCTGCCAGTCGGTAATCGCCTTGTGGAACGGTTTGGCAGCAGGAGCAAAATAATACGGCTCTTCGTATCCCATCTCGTGAAAATCTACATGCACCTCCGGCAGCCACTTCTGAAATACCTTAATACGCTGACGGCTTTCTTTTTGTGTGAGCCAGGCCCAGTCGCGATTAAGATCAAAATAGTAATGATTATACCGCCCTCCCGGCCAAGGCTCGTGATGCTCACGGGAATCGACATCAATATTCGGCTGGTCGCCCACCGTTTCTTTATACCAATGCACATACCGATCATGTCCATCCGGATTAAGCATGGGATCCATGACCACCACCGTATTCTTCAGCCAGCTTTTAGTTTGGGCGTCATCGGGACGAACCAGCTCATAAATTGTTTTCATCGCCGCCTCGCTGCTGGAAGCTTCGTTGCCATGCACATTATAGCTAAGCCACACAATCACGGTACTGTCAACCGTGGGGGCCCCATCCACTATACCGGCACGTTTCAAATTATTGGTCCGAATCTCTTCCAGACGGCTCATATTGGGTTCATTTGATACAAACGCCAACATCAACTCACGTCCCTCATTCGTTTCTCCATACTTCTCAACCTTCACCATCGGCGAATGCTCAGCAACATGACGAAAATATTCTATCACTTTGTAATGGGGTGTCCAATGGGTACCAAGTTTGTAACCCAAAAATGCTGAAGGCGATTCTATTTCAGACTGAGCCTGTAGTGGCAGCGTAAAAATCCCCCAAAATAAAACCAGTAATAAAGTCGTAAATCTGCTACGTCGCATCATATATCCGATATATTTATTTATAATATGGTGAGTTTAGACAAAAAAGAACATCCCGAATTATCCATTTACGATATAAGGAATTTCCTCCTATTAAATCAATGATAATAAAACTTTTAACAATCTTAGGTCAAAAATATGGTTCAGCTATCATTCTTATCCTGTAACACTTTCTTAACCTGATCTACTACGGTATCTGCAATGGCATTGGGGATCGGAATGGACAAATTATAGTGTGCTATTTTCCATACACCCTGTTTTTTAACAAGCACTCCGGAACCACGTGCCGGACCTAAATTAGGAGTATCCAGCGCCTCATCAAACCAAGCTGTTTGGCCATTATCCGCAAAAAATACATGACGCTCAACCGGCGTAAAATTCCATGCCTTCCCTTTGTCAAAATACGGTTTGGCCCAGGGTTTAAATTCGGCAACTGTCCACCGTTCGGTAGCATCCGTCCCCATAAAAATGGCACTGTCGCTCGCAAAGTGATCGAAATAGCGACTAAAGTCTGCCTTGGCTGCTGCATCGTGCCAATCATTTAGTACAACGTTTACCGCTTTGGGAGATGGATTTTCATGCTTTTTCACCGGCTGACATCCCACTATCATAATAATTAACCATATAATACCCCATCGCTGTGTAATCATTTTTTAGCTATTTGTTAGTCTTTAAACTAAAATAATCAAGAATATGGAATGAAAAGCAACTGATACTTTGTATTAGCAACAGATCACTGTACTTGGGAAGATATTTGGAGATTCATTACTTTGAGTTTCTGAAAATATTCAAATTATGGACAAGACAACGACATCAATACAGAAATTACTTCAAAAATGCCCGGAAATTCAGCTGGCAATTATTTATGGATCAGCTGCTGAAAATCGCCAAACTCCGGAAAGTGATCTGGACCTCGGGGTCGCGGGTAAAAAACCTCTTACTGCTGAATTGAAGATGAAATTGACAGAGGATATCGCGCTGATCTCTGAGCGACCGGTAGATTTAGTTGATTTACAAAAGACTCATGGCACACTGTTAAAACAAATTCTAACAAAAGGCACACTCATATTAAAAAAGGATACTACCCTCTACGGCGATACTATTAAACGGATGCTTTTCGAAGATGCGGATTTTATGCCATATTATAATCGAATCTTAAAGGAACGCCGAGATAAATGGATAAACAGTTAGTCCTGGAAAAATTAGAAGCGCTTCGCCGATGCATTAAACGCATTGAAACTAAAAGACCTCGAACATTTAAGGAACTAAAAAACAATCTGGATTTACAAGATATCCTTTCCGTAAATCTTGAACGTGCCGTTCAATTGTGTGTAGATATCGGGGCCCATATTATTGCTCAAACCGAGTCTAAACCACCGGACACAATGGCAAAAACTTTCGATCTTTTGGCTGAAAAACAGATCATTACAAATTCTACCGCATTAGCCATGAAGAAAGCTGTAGGTTTCAGGAATATTGCGGTGCATAACTATCAATCTGTGAATTGGGAAATCGTATTTAATATTTGTCATCACAAGTTAGAGGATTTCAAAACGTTTGCTAAAGAGATAAACGACGAATTAGCTTAAAATTATTTTCTTTATATGTCAGTAACCAACGAGGAAATTGCTAAACGACTTCGTGAAATTTATCAGTTGATGCAGCTGGCCGGCGAAAATCGGTTTCGGGCCATTGCTTTCGATCGCGCTGCCCAGACTATCGAATCTCTTAACGAAGATATCAATGATTATATCGAAAACGATTCTCTGACGGATATCAAGGGGATTGGTGATTCTATTGCCGAGGATATTCGATCGTATGCCGAAACCGGCAAAATTGAAGTGTTGGAAAGCCTCCGCGAACGCATCCCGGAAGGCATTATCAAATGGCTGAATATTTCCGGGCTGGGTCCAAAAAATATTGCAAAAATTCACCAGCAGTTGGGGATCTCAGAGCTGGATGAGCTGAAGGAAGCTTGTCAAGACGGAAGTGTAGCCGAACTGGACGGCCTGGGTGAAAAATCAGCACAAAAGATCCTCAAGTCTATCGAATGGATGGAACAATTTGATGAACGCTGCCGGCTGGACCAGGCCGTAGCCATCGCGGAGCCGATGTACGATTTTCTGAAAGACAAGAAAGGCGTAGAAGCGATCGAAATTGCCGGCTCGCTTCGGCGATCCAAAGAAACCATCGGTGATGTGGATATCCTGATCGGAGCCCGGGAAGAATATATCGACGATTTGTTCGATGCATTTGTCAATCATGAGCTGGTCGTTGAAGTGCTCGGCCGTGGTGATACCAAAAGCTCCATACGAACCAAAGAAGGCCGGCAGGTTGACCTCAGGATCGTAGAACCCGAGAAATTTCCCGCAGCCCTAATGTACTTCACCGGCAGTAAAGAACACAACGTAGTATTGCGTCAACGAGCTCGCGGGCGGGACCTGTCACTTAACGAGTATGGCCTTTTTAAGCTGGATGATAACGGCGATACCAACTTTGATGCACCAATTGATTATACTTCTGAGCAGGATATCTACCAAAAGCTTGACTTGCACTGGATACCGCCCGAACTACGCGAGGATCGCGGGGAGATTGCATTCTTTGAGTCCAATGAAAAAATGGATCTGGTTGAAACGAATGATATTCGAGGTGTTATTCATGCGCACAGCACCTGGAGCGATGGCAAGTTTTCGATCAAAGAGATGGCCGAAGCCTGCATGGAACGCGGCTACGAATATTTAGGCATTACCGATCACTCGCAAACTGCAGCTTATGCCGGCGGACTTTCTCCCGATGATATCAAAAGGCAGTGGGAGGAAATCGACAAGCTGAATGAGGAGTTTGCCGATGCAGGAACAGACTTTCGGATATTCAAGGGCATTGAGTCGGATATTCTAAGCGATGGCAGCTTAGATTACGAAGATAAATTGCTCGAAAGCTTCGATTTCGTGATAGCCAGCGTCCATAATGGACTTGACATGTCGCGCGAAAAAATGATGACTCGCTTCCGTAATGCTATCAAAAATCCATATACCCGAATTATCGGGCATCCTACTGGCCGGCTGCTTCTACAGCGCAACGGCAGCAAACTTGACATGAACGAACTTATTGAATTGGCGGCAGAACATAACACGGCTATCGAGATCAATGCCAATCCTCACAGATTGGACCTTGATTGGCGTCACGGGAATAAAGCCAGGGAAGTGAATCTTATGTCATCCATTAATCCGGATGCTCACAGCAAAAAAGGAATCAACAATATCCCGTACGGGGTGCGTATTGCACGAAAAGCGAAATTTGACAAGAAGCGCATCCTCAATACCAAGAGTGCGGCGGATGTGGCCGACTGGTTTAAAATCAGAGAAAAAGCATGATCATCGACGAGACACACTTTAATCAACATAACATTGCTAAGCTGGTAAAAGGTACTGTGGTACCGCGTCCCATCGCATGGATCTCGAGTAGCAGCCGGACGGGTATTCGCAACCTGGCGCCTTTCAGTTTCTTTACGGTGGCTTCGCTGGATCCCGTGCTGTTCTGTATTTCCATCAGTCCCGGGATTGACGCTGACAAAGTTGGAGAGAAAGACACGCTGGCCAACATCAGAACAACGGGAGAATTTGTGATCAATATCGTCTCCGAGCAGCTGGCTAATCAGATGCATGAAAGCAGCAAAAATTACGAGCATGGTATAGACGAATTCGAACGGGCTGGTATTGAATCAAAAGAAAGTAAAATTGTTCAACCTCCCTGTGTGGCTAAAGCCCCTGTAAATATGGAATGCGAACTGAAACGTGTTATCCCGACGGGCAGAAATCATTTAGTCCTCGGAGAACTGGTCTGTTTTCATATTCGGGATGAGGCCTATATGGAGAACGATAAGGTGAATCCCCGTAAACTACAGCCCATCGGGCGAATGGCAACGGATTATACTTGGGTAAGAGATTTTTTCAGCTTGCCAAACAATGAACTGAATTGATAAACTGCCGATATGAAACACAATAAGAACCCTGAATTTGCTGTTTTCTTACAAAAACTGAATTTAAAACGAATATTTAATCAGGAGCATGATATGCGACCTCTGAGAAATTGGTTGATTTTAGCGACCACCACCTTAATTCTGAGTCCCTTTGTTACGCATGGCCAACAAAGCAAAAAAATAATATTAGCCGGATATAAAATGCATCCCGCCGTGGGGACTTCCGGTTCCGGAATTTTTACTGTTACACTCGATGGAGATACCCTTCGGGTTCAGGGTGATTTTTCAAAGCTGATGAGCAATTATACCGGCGCTTATATAATGGTTGGCAAACCCGGCGATAAAGGAAATGTCTTATACACGCTGGAGGTTAAGCCCAATGAGCAGAAAACCGGAGGAAAGCTCAAAGCCAAGGACAACACTTTTGTACTGAACGAAGCACAAAAAGCGTTGCTAAGACAAGGAAATCTAAGCTTTATTGTCTCCTCTGCAGAACATCAGAATGGCGAAATTGTTGCGCCAATACCCGCAATGGGGAAGAAAAAGTGATGAACTGCGCCTAACTATTTTAACGTAGGTTCGGGATAAGAATGTAATCTGGAACGGACCTATTATACGCTTTTAAGAAGAAGGGAAATAAATCATCCCCCTGGTCCCACTACTACGCTAAAACTTCGAAGTGCAAACCCGATGTATCGGGGTGCTGGCGAACCCTTCTCATTCCCGTAGAATCCGAGCGAATACCAGGAACCTTCCAAGAAAGAGCGCCTACAGGTATGCGAAGCATAGAGATGGTTCCCAACGCAGAGCATTGGGAGCAAGATAGGTATTTTAATTTTGGGATTTCTTAGCCATTACCACGTAGCTTAAAATCTTCCCCTCCCTATCTCCCATCAGTCGCTCCGCGGCTGATGGCCCGTTCGGCGCTCTGCGTCCCTTTTGGCACTGATCAGGTCAGAAAGCTATTCCTTTCGGTTTCAAGTCTCTTAGTCAAGGCTTTATCTGGAACTCACGTTATTTTGATAGATTATCTGCCTTTTACAAAGCGGCGTGATAATGATTTTTTGATTCAGCTTCCTGGAAGGCTTCCAGGTATTTAAAACCGGATCCGGTATTGAACAGGACGACCCTCTCATCGGAATCCACCAAACTGCGCTCTTTCAGTTTCATAAGTGCTGCCAGCGTTGCACCACCTTCGGGGGCCGGAAAGATGCCGGTATTCTGGGCCATCACCTTGGAATATTCCATCAACTCCTCATCCGAAACCGCTACTGCCGTTCCGTTGCTCTCATTCAAGGCGTCGAGTATTAGAAAATCTCCCACCGCACTGGGGACCCGCAGTCCGGAGGCAATAGTATGAGGATTCTGCCATAGTTCCGCAGAATCTTTGTGCTCCTCAAAAGCACGGACAATAGGGGCGCATCCCTCGGTCTGAACCGAAACCATCCGGGGACGTTCACCGTCAATCCAGCCAAGCTTCTCCATTTCGTCAAAGGCCTTCCACATGCCAATCAGGCCTGTACCACCGCCCGTCGGGTAGATAATAACATCGGGCAATTCCCACTCGAACTGCTCGGCCAGTTCAAAGCCCATGGTCTTTTTGCCTTCCAGGCGGTACGGTTCTTTTAAAGTAGAAACCTCATACCACCCTTCCTCTTCTTTGCGGTCAGCCACGATTTTGCCACAGTCACTGATGACTCCATCGACCAGCTCAACTGAAGCTCCGTAATAATCGCATTCGAGCTTAAAGGCAACAGGGGTATCCTCCGGCATAAATACATAGGCTTCGCATCCCGCTTTGGCAGCATAGGCCGACATCGCACCAGCCGCATTGCCTGCCGAAGGGATCGCAAATTTTCGGGCCCCCCGTTCAATCGCAGCACTTAAAGCTGATGATTGCCCACGTGCTTTAAATGAAGCCGTAGGATTTACGGCTTCGTCTTTGATAAAAAGATTTGAAAAGCCGGTCGATTTGCCCAGTTCATCGACTTCAAGTAAGGGCGTGTATCCTTCGCCTAAAGAAACAATATTTTTGGAGTCATGCACCGGTAACAACTCCGCATAACGCCACATATCTTTGCGTCTCCCCTTCAGATCCTCTCTCGATAAAAGCTGCCTAACTTTATCAAAATTATATTGAGCTAATAACGGCGCCCCAACATCAGAAAGATTTTGGAGCTTATCCGCATTGTATTTATCCCCCGTCTTGGAACACTCCAAGTGTGTTAAACAAGAAGTCATTTTTGACTAAACGTTAAGTTTGACAATGAGTTACATAAAGAAATCTAGTTAAATAATGAACTACTTTCTGATTAGGACAACAGCCTTAACAGAGTTTAACAAAACATTGAGATTCACGGACCTCACTTTAAGGCATAATTACAATCTTTCCTTTGGTATGCAGCGTTTGTATTTGCTTGAGGGCCTCTGCCGTTTCATCGAGCGTAAAGGTTTCACTAACGGGCACTTCTATTTCTCCTGATTCAACAAGCTCTCTCAGATGATCTAACTCGCTGGAATCAGGCTCTACAAAAACGTATTGAAAATCGATATCCGGATTCAGATCTTGGCCCCTGTTACAGATCGAGACTAATTTTCCATCCTCCTTCAGAGCCGGCAAACTCTGCTGCAGGGTTTCGCCTCCATTGCAATCAAAAATTAAATCGATCCCGCCTGATTCCATATCCAAGGTAGCCATACCAACATCAGTGTCGTGATAATCGATGGTCTTGTCCGCTCCCAGCTTTTTCATGTATTCATGATTCTTTTCACTGGCTACGCCAATTACTTTGGCTCCTCTTGCTTTCGCCAGCTGAACGGCAAAGGATCCAACGCCACCCGATGCCCCCAGAATTAGCACGGTCTGCCCTTCCTGCAGCTTGCCCGCATCATAGAGGGATTGATAGGCCGTGAGCCCTACCAGGGGAATGGCGCCGGCTTCAGCAAATGATATATTCGATGGTTTCTTGGATAAGTATGACTCAGGAATCACCACATATTCTGCAAACGTGCCCCATTGTACAAACGGACGGCGAGCGTAGGCATAAACTTCATCGCCTACATCAAATCGCCGGGCACTAAAGCCACGTGCTTCCACAATCCCCGCCATGTCCCAGCCGGGAATAACGGGAAAATTATGAGGCAACCGTTCTTTCAGATATCCTTGCAGTACCGCCGAATCAACCGGATTCACGCCGGCGGCTTTAAGCCGAACCAGCACTTCTCCCTCTCCAGGTTCCGGGCATTCCAGCATTCCGATTTTCAGCTTATCAAAATCACCAAATTCTTCATAGTGCGCCGCCCGTATCTGTTCTGCCATATTCTTTCAATTTTTGACTGTTTTCATTCTGCTGATGCTTAATAACATCTTAACAAGACGGGAAGTTTCAAGATCTTCACTTCACAAATTTTAATGTCCTGTGCCTCAAATTATTCGTATATACTTCCATAAGAAATCAACAGTCAACGAGACGGCATACTTTGGTCCGTTCTTAAATCTTTATTATGAAACAAATACTACTCGCAAGCTTTTTGGTCTTTTCTTTCTTAGCTATAAACAATTCATCTGAGGCACAATCCAGCACTAAACAAGATGCATTGGCCTCACACATCGATTCGACGATCAATCCCGGAAATGACTTTTTTAATTTTGCCAATGGAAACTGGTTTAAGAATCATCCCATTCCTCCAAGTGAGCAGTATAATGGTATCTTCCAGATTATCCGGGATACCATAAATGCCCAAATCAAAGAAATTTGCATAAAATCAGCTGCCATTGATCATCCCCAAAAAGGTAACAACAAACAGAAAATTGGTGATTTTTATTCTTCCGGGATGGATAGTGTTGCCATCAATAATCAGCAACATACCGCTTTGCAACCAGAGCTGAATCAAATTGACGATATCCATTCTGTAAGTGAAATGATGAAAGAAGTGGCCCGCATCCAGGCGGTTTCGGGTTCCCCCATGTTTCGTTTTTATGTGGGACAAGATGATAAGATCAGCAATAAAAATGCGGTTTTCTTATCACAGGGCGGATTAAGCCTGCCGGACCGCAGTTATTATTTTGCCACCGACCAACGGACCAAAAAGATTCGCAGTGAGTTTGTAAACTATGCGGCATCGATGTTTGAGATACTGGACCAATCATCGAAAGAGGCGAAAGCCAATGCCAAAACGCTTCTAGAGCTGGAAACCCATATTGCCCAAACCTCCCGCAAACGCGAGGATACCCGGGATCCCAACAAAAATTACCACAAAATGACGGTTCCCAAACTACAGCAATCAACGCCAAATTTGAACTGGTCACAATTTTTTGCAGCTGCCGGCTTACAGAAAGTGGATACGGTGATTGTCGGTCAGCCCGAATTCTTTACCGCATTAAATGGCTATATAAAAAAATATCCGCTGGAAACCTGGAAGAATTACCTGAAGCTTCACTTGATAAGCGGCCTGGCTCCTTATTTGGATGATCATACCTATCAAACTTATTTCAATTTCTATTCTAAAACCTTGCGAGGTATTCAGGAACCACGTCCACGATGGAAACGCGTGGTTAATACTACGAATCGAGCACTGGGTGATTTGATCGGTCAGGTTTATGTCGCAGAATATCTGCCAAAGGGTACTAAAGCCAAGCTAATGGAAATTGGTAAAGCCATCCGCAAAGTATATGCCGAGCGCATCAAAAACCTGGATTGGATGAGTGATGTGACTAAACAGAAGGCACTCTACAAGCTTGATCATATGATTTTCAAGGTGGGATATCCTGATAAATGGAAAGATTTAGGCAGCATGCATATTGATCAAACGTCGTATGTTAAAAATGTAGTGAGCGCGAATAACTGGAGATTCGATCGCATGATCAGCAAATACGGCAAGCCGGTGGATCGCACTGAATGGCAGATGGAGCCACAAACCTGGAACGCCTATTACAATCCCTCAAATAACGAAATTGTCATGCCGGGCTGTATCATTATTGTCCCGGGATACGAACACAAACTGGCTGACGATGCCATCCTGTATTCAGCTATCGGTGGTTCGTTTTTCGGACATGAAATAACGCACGGTTTCGATGATCAGGGCAGCAAGTATGATGCAAAGGGAAACTTAAATAACTGGTGGACACCCCAGGATAGTACTCGTTTTTATGCCAAAACGCGAAAGATTGTGACGCAATACAATAGCTACGTGGCGGTCGATAGCCTGCATATCAACGGGGAAAGCACGCAGGGCGAAAACATTGCTGACCTAGGCGGAATTATGATGGGTTACCAGGCTTTCCAAAAGACTGACCAATACAAAGAAGGCAAAAAGATTGCCGGATTAACTCCCGATCAGCGCTTTTTCCTCGGCTATGCTCTAGCATGGATGATCCACGAGCGTCCGGAAGCAATAGCCAACCAGGTACGCAGTGATGTGCATTCTCCAGCCAAGTTTCGTGTCAATGGCCCGCTTTCGGATATGCTGCAATTTTACAAAGCCTTTGACGTGCAAAAGGGCGATGCCATGTGGCGACCAGATAGTGCCAGAGTTAAAATTTGGTAGAAAAAGGTTGGAGACAGACGACCAAAGTGAGAAGTGAAAAACCGGAAGAAGCTGAATGTACCCATCGGGCGACTGATTTTGTCGTCCGGTGGTTCGGAAGGACTCGTAACCCCGAACCCTAAAGCATTGTGCTTATGTTGTGGAGGCTATCGGATCCGCCCCACCGCAAATCCAGCGTCCGGACGGGAAGGGTAGCTTATCTCGCACTCATCCTAATTAGGGAGATTGCCCTTAGTTTAACTATTAAGGTTACCCTCCCCGTTCTAAATGTTACAGAGTTCAACAAGTTTTTTAGGGATAAACTTTAATCATCATGTATAGGCTTTGTGAACCCAGGATTTTTAGTCAATATTAAGATCAACATTAGGTAAAAAGACAGCTTTGAAAAACCTTTCGAATCATTTAGACGATACACTTTTTAGCCATCCACCACTAAATCCAGACCGCTTCAATCCTCGAATAATCACCGGATCCTCTTTCAATAAATCCCATATTAATCCAGACCGGTAATTTTCCAACATCATAAGTATAGCCCCCTGATCTATGACAAGATATTTATCATCATACCATATCCCTTTTTTGCCCTTCGCTTTATAATATGTTGGATTAAATGCATCTTTAAATCCGAACTTTCCCCATATTCCCGGATAATGCTCTTTCATATACATTAGAGCCGAAATGCTTTTTTCAGGTGTATAAGGAATAGAACCACCAGCTGCAGTAGGTGCAATCGTACCGTCATCAACATCATAGTTAGCTGCAATTCCACGGGCACGGTATCCATAAAACTTAATCATCTTTCCTTTCCATTCTGCTGTATCACGACCCGGACCATCACATGCCGTCAAGCCCCAAACATTTTGACCATAGCCTGCAAAATTCTTCGGATTCTGTTTTGCATACGCAATTTGCGCCAGGGTAGCCAGTCTCGAATTCTTAAAGTAGGTACTGCCAACTTTTTTCATATAGGCATCCTGAATTCCTTTGTAATCGATATACATCCCGGAATATTGATGGCCAAATAACGGACCGAATTGAACTCCCTTATAGCCATAGAAATTGGCCCAATCATAACCACTCGTCCATTTCTTCCAGCTATCAGGGCCTAACGGATGTGTTGGAGATCCAAGAGCCAGAATATACAGAAGCTTGCCTTCATTATACCCTTTCCATTCAGCCTTAGAGAAACCTCGCTCCGGACGCCATGCCATACTTACTAAACTGTCACTCTTTGTAATCCATTTCCAGTCAACACGGTTATTAATAGAATCCGCCAATGCCCTAATTTGATGTTCTACTTTAGACGAACCGTTAAAATAGTTACGACTTACAAGTATTCCAGCTAATAAAAATGTTGTATCGATTGTAGAGAGTTCGCTCCTTTTAAAACGTTTGCCAGTGCGCAAATTCAAAAAATGATAGTAAAACCCATGATATCCGGTTACATCAGTAGCTTGTGGCCCCATTGGTGCATTCCAAAATAATTTAAGTATTTTTAACACCCTGGCAGCTGCTTGTTTTCTCGTAACATAACCGCGTTTTACGCCTATTACATAAGCTGTCAAGCCGAAGCCGGTTCCTGCAATACTTGATAATGAATTTTTAGGATAATGAGCAGATATTAGTCCGTTTTCAGGATTAGCATTATCCCAAAAAAAGTGAAACGTTCGTTTTTCGAGAGTATCCAAAAAGGCCTGTTTCTGTACCTGTGTATATGAAACTCCCGAACTGGGTTGTTTCTCCAGATGCTTGCAACTTACAGCAAGAGAAAAGAACAGAATTACAATGAGAAGCTTAATTATATATTTTTTCATAATAACTGTTAACCTGACATAGGGTCATTTGAATCAATACTATTTCGCAGGTAAGAATTTGCCACTTTTTTTGGAGACCGTAACTATCATTCCTGTTTCATCAATCTAAAATCTCCAGGGAATCCTGCAGGGTCTTCTGGGAGTTGGTACCTACGAAAATTTTGAATTTACCAGGCTCAACAATTTTTTTAAGATCATTATTATAGAAAGAGAAGTCTTTCTTTGTCAGGCTGAACGTAACCGACTTGCTTTGTCCCGGATCGAGTTTAATCTTGTAAAATCCCTTGAGTTCTCTTACGGGCCTGGTTATGCTGCCAGTCATATCTCGAATATAGAGCTGAGCAACTTCTTTACCGGTTCTCTTGCCAGTATTTCGGATATCTACAGAAACGTTCAGGGTATCACTAGCTTCTATGCTATCTGCACTTAAGGATAAGTTAGAATAGTCAAAAGTGGTATAACTTAACCCATAACCGAATGGATAAAGTGGTTTATTCTTTACATCAATATACTTTGAAGTATATTTTTGATTCGGATCCATGGGCCGACCAGTGTTTTTATGATTATAAAAATAAGGCACCTGACCGACTGTTCTTGGAAAGGTTACCGGCAGCTTGGCCGAGGGGTTGGTATCCCCAAACAATACATCGGCAATTGCGTGCCCCGACTCAGTCCCGAGGAACCACGTCTCCAAAATAGCGGGAACATGTTCATCTGCCCAGGTAACGGTTAACGGGCGCCCGTTCATCATCACAAAAACCACTGGAGTACCGGTCTTATAAATGGCCTCAAGCAGCTCTTCCTGATTACCTGGCAAATCCATCGTAGCCCGGCTGGCGGCCTCACCACTCATCGACGCTGCTTCTCCAAGGGCAACCACAGCTACATCAGACTGCCTCGCGACCTGAATGGCTCTTTCGAATCCGGCTTTGGAATTCCCCGTGATATCCGTTCCTTTTGCATAATGAATTCTTGTGCCACCGCCCAACTTGTCTTTGATACCCTGCATAACGGTGATGTTGTCTTCCGAACGTCCTGCACCCGACCACGGACCTAAAAGGTCTCGTTTATTATCAGCAAGCGGACCAATCACTGCCAGATCTTTAATATCCTTTGAGAGTGGTAAAACGGCATCCTTATTTTTCAGCAATACGATAGATTCCCGTGCTGCTTTTCGTGCGACTTGTTTATTCTTATCGCTTAATATTTCCTGCTTTTCCCTTTTGGCATTTATATAACGATATGGATCTTTAAATAACCCCAGTTGATATTTCATTTTTAAAATACGACGCACGGCTTGGTCAATCTGACTTTCTTTAACCTTGCCTTGCTTAACCAGTTTAGGCAATTTATTTAGATACAAGCCACCCTGCATATCCATATCCACATTTGCCTGAATTGCTTTATAGGCAGCATCCTTGTCATTAGCGGCATAGCCATGGGTTATCATTTCGGGTATGGCCGTATAATCCGTAACAACAAAACCTTTAAAATTCCATTTATCCCGCAAAATTGTATTAAGTAAATATTTGTTCCCAGTTGCCGGCACCCCGTCGTAATCATTAAAAGCAGTCATAAAAGAACCGACTCCAGCATCCAGTGCAGCTTTAAACGGGGGCAGATATACCTGCCATAAAAGCCGGTTAGACATGTTAACGGTATTATAATCGCGCCCTCCAATTGCTGCACCATAGGCAGCAAAATGTTTGGCGCAGGCTACCAGTGTTTCTGGATCAGAAAGACTATCCCCCTGGAAACCTTTGACCCTTGCCGCAGCAAATTTTGAACCCAAATAGGGGTCTTCCCCGGCTCCTTCAGCGATACGCCCCCAACGTGGATCTCGCGCAATATCTACCATTGGAGCGTAGGTCCACTGTAAACCAGCAGCCGTCGCTTCACGAGCAGCTATTCGGGTTGACTGTTTTGCTATTTCGGGATTCCAGCTTGCTGTTTCCCCCAAGGGAATGGGAAAGACCGTACGGAAACCATGAATTACATCATAACCAAAGAGCAAGGGGATGCCCAGCCGACTATTTTGGACGGCCATTTGCTGTAGCTTCTTAACATAATCAGTGCCGTAGGCGTTAAATACTGCTCCAACTTTTCCGTCTGTTATCAATTTTTTGTAATCATCGCGCATGGCTGGCCCGGTTTTCGTCATACCGCTGGTAAACAACGTCAGCTGCCCTACCTTCTCCTCTAGTGTCATCTTTGAAATCAGAGAATCTACTTTATGATCAATTATCTGTTCCCTGGAAGAAAAACTGGATCGACCGGTACATTGACTCAAAAATAATATTGGCAGTACAACAAAAATTAAGGATAAATACTTTTTCAAAATCATAATTGGGATTTCATCTAAATTTATAACTATTTACATAGATCAGTTAAAGTGCGGACTTTGGAACCCCAGTTTTTTTAATCCTTTTTGCACTTCGGGGCTAGACATAAAAAGATCCCATAACATGCCGGACCGGTAATTTTCAATCATATCAACAATGGGACCCTGATCGATAGCCAAATACTTTTTCGGATACCAATTTTTATCCACACTTAGTGCATCAAAAAAACCATAGGGACCAAATGTTTTATCCCCATAGTTGTAATATAAATTTTCGAGCACATCCATCGAGTAATCCGGGGTATAAGGAAATGAAGAGAGGGCTGCTGTCGGTGATATTACCCCCAAATCATGTCCGGGCTTATGAGCCACATAACCGCTTATAGAATAACTTGCAGTCAACCCCCATAAGTCTTTACCATATCCCTTGTATCCTTTGGGATTTTTGATACACCATTCACGGTTAATGAGGGTTTGATCTTTGTTTTCCTTCCAATAGTTAGCATAGCGATCGACCAGTCCGTGAGGATCCATACCCAGATAGGAATAATGAGCCCAGAACAGCGGTCCGCCATATTTTTCCGATCCATTGTGCCTAAGCTGAAGTTGATAACCGTAGGTCGTCACATTAGCTTTTATATCTCCGTTTTGGGCCCATCCCTGGTGATAGACCTCAGCGGATACCCCATGGGTGGGAGAAGAAGCCGCCAATACATAAGTAATCAACGTTTCATTATAGCCATGTATAGGAAAATTCATAGCCCAGCCGTAATCCGGTGACCAATGCCAGTACAAAACATTTTCACCACCTTTGGTATGCCAATCCCACTCCACGGTACGCCAAAGTGAATCAATTTCGGTAGCTAATAGTTTTTCTTCTTGTCCGCCATCCTTCCTCAAATACTGGCGGGCTGTAAGCAATCCTTGCACCAGGTAGGAAGTCTCGACCAGGTCGCCCCCATCATCTTTCTGACTAAACGGCTTCACTCTTCCTGTTTCGCCATGCAACCAGTGCGGATAGACTCCATGAAACCGATCCGCATTTTCAAGAAAATTGACGATTTTTTCCAGCCGATTCACGCCTTGTTGTTCGGTTATAAAATGGCGTTTAATACCTACGAGAATAGCCATAATTCCAAAACCACTGCCTCCGGTGGTAACCACATTTTTATCGTTTTGAGGATATACGCCATTCACATGATATCGCTCCCGCGCCATCCCGGAATGGGGCTCGGCACCGTCCCAGAAATATCGAAAGGTACGCTCCTGGGTTAACGTTAACAGCGAATCATCCGAAATTCTCTGAACTCCTGTATCCGAACTGCTGGAGGGAGGAGATTGTTTTACGCTGCAATTAATCGTAAAGAGAGCAACAAATATAAATAATGTTGAGAGACGCAATATTTTATTCATCAGTTCCTAATTAGATTCAATTTTAGCCATCCACGAAAAGATAATCGGTATTTTTTTATCTTAGCATATCCTATGGTAAATTTTCTTCGTATCTACAATTTTTAATTTGTTTGAAACGGAGCTACGTCTTTAAAGATTCAAAAAAGGTAAAATAAAGGAGCGGCTTTCCTCTCTTCTTTCGGAACTGAGTAACCTAACAGTTTTTTCGAGTTTTAAACTGGCATTTTTTGAAATTTCACCTTTTGTTAAATAGCTAATATCATGAATTTTTTTAAGTATTTTCTTTTAAAAATGTCTTTACTTTTACAGATATATACTTAAATATAACCTCTCACAATCAATCTAGGCCGCTGCACAGCATTAGCAAAATGCTGTACAACGGCTTTAAAATTTGATAAAAAGACGAATCGGATAAAGTTCTGATGTTACAACGGAATTCCTGAATTAATACCCTGAATTTTGTTCAAGGTTTGGATCAAGATCCAATTCTTGCTGAGGAATCGGGTAAACATTGTGTTTGTTCTCATCGTAATTTTTACCCTGGGCACGCAGGACTTTACCTGCTCGCCCCTCTCTTTGCAAGTCAAAAAATCGTTGTTGCTCCATTCCCAACTCTACCCTTCGTTCATGCCAAATAGCATCAAGCAAATTTTGTCCTGAAGAAGTTATATCAGGCAAAAGCTGTTCAGTAGTTACATTTACTAGAACTGTCTGCGTATTAGTGCTCGTATTCCCTGAATTCGAATCGTATGTTTGAGTAATACGCCGGACCTGAATGCTAATGGTATTACCGGGTTGTTTTGACTTCATTTCTGATTCAAACTCAGCAGGGGTAGATACGGTCTTGCCATCAACTGATTGAATGACATCAATATCATTAACGACCATAAGCGAATTGTTGTCCTGGAGACTCCAGTCGAAGGGTTTTAAACCTATATTATCAGCAGGACTACCGCTGGTAATATAGCGAATGAAAGGATGGCCACTTACAGAATGCATTCCCACCGTATCAGCAACAAAATTTGCAACGGGTTCTACCTGTAAGCCGACTGTTGCGTTCTGTCTGCCCCGGGCACGCTTTCTTACCATATTAACATATTTACGAGCCGTACTTTCATCACCATTTCGGTAAGCCGCTTCAGCTGCTATGAGAATAACATCTGAATATCGGAGACGTCGAATATTAGCCCCCCCGTTCCAAGTACCACCCGGATTATTCTGTGGGATAAACGGTTTTTGGTTATAACGCTCATTATTCATGTTGGGATTGTCCCTGACGGCATCAGAACCATCTGGGAGAACTTCATTGACGAACAAAACCGTAGATTCCATTCGGGGATCACCGGCCTCATAAGACTGAAGCAATTGGGAGGTGGGATTGTTAAATCCCCATCCCAGATTTGGAGTACCTCTTACTCCCTGAACAACACTATATGGCGTCCCTCCCTGACCAGTTTCAACGGCTACTGCCTGAACCGAAAATATTGTTCCAGAAGTATTTTCGCCTGCAGGGGTAAATATTTTTTTATAATCTGGCAACAGTGAGTATTGACCAGAATTAATCACGTTTTCGGCCATTTGCTGGGCCTCCTGGTATTTCTTTTCGAACAAATACACTTTAGCTAGCAGCCCTTGAGCCGCCCCCTTTGTAGCTCTTCCGATATCATTAGCTGTATATCCTGATTTTTGGGGTAATACCTTTGCAGCGTCTTTAAGGTCTTGTTCGATCAGACTATAAACTTCATCAGCAGTTGCCTTTGATTGATTGAATTCGTTTGGTTTCAAAGGTTTGGTAACTAAAGGAACGCCCCCAAAAGCACGCACCAAGAAAAAGTAATAATAAGCTCTTAGAAATTTATTTTCTCCTACGAGGCGTGATCTCAGAGTTTTATCCATATCAATATCCGGGATTTTTTGAATGGCGATATTTGCCCTATAGATTCCCTGATAATAAGCCTGCCATGTCGACATAAAAGCACCATTAGTTGCATCAAAAGTAAAATTGTCTATTTCTGACAGGAAAGCAGCATCAGCTGGCGTGCTCCCTTTACTCGCATCATCAGATGCAATATCTGTCATACCCAACCATGGGAATGAATGCACATTAAAATTACGCAACTGCTGATAGGCAGCATTGGTTGCCTGTATGGCCTGCCCCTTAGTTTGGAAAAAGCTGGCTTGGGTCAATTCACCCCTCGGCTTCTTGTTTAACAACTGGTCCTGACAACCCGACAAAAATAATCCGGAAAGCAGGAGCATCGAGAGCACTGTAAGAAATCTTTGAAAGTAGTGATTTGTGTTCAACATAGCTCAACTCAACTTTAAATTATTTGATTAGATAGTTTATCCTTACCGCCTAAAAACCCAGTTCTATCCCTATTGTATAGGATGATGCAACCGGGTAGACCCCATTATCGATACCTGTTGCAATTACCGATCCACCTCCAATAAGTGGGGTGTAACCACTATAGCCGGTAAGTGTGACTAAATTTTTAGCATTTACATAGAACCTTACCTTCTGTACATCGATCTTGCTGGTTACGCCAACTGGCAAAGTATATCCCAATTGTACATTTCTAACCCTCAAGTAATCTCCGTCTTCCAGAAAACGGCTGAGTATCTGATAATTGACCCCGCTTTCGGTAATTCTGGGTTCCGTGTTGCTTGTTCCCTGGCCATGCCAGCGATCCAGAAATGAAGCGTCATAATTGAGCAATCTGAAACCACGGATAGCTTTTCTTGCATTAAGAACCTGGTTACCGGTTTGGGCATCAAGGGCAACTGTAGCATCAAATAGTTTATAATTTAAAGAGAGGTTTAAGCCGAAAGTAAAATCTGGAATCGGGGATCCTAGGAACATCTTATCATCACTAGTAATTTTTCCGTCGCCATTTGCATCAGCTATCCTCAAGTCCCCGGGCTGTTCGTTTCCCAAGGTCGGTGAATTATTAATTTCCTGTTGGTTTTGAAAAACTCCAATAGCCTTATAGCCATAAAAGGCTCCGATAGGATGACCTGCTACAGTACGAGTAGTAAACGACAAATTGCGAACGTTTCCTGCAAGGATTTGTTCCTTTTGGCGCCCCAAAGATAGCACTTCATTATGCACAGTAGATCCGGTAAGTCCAATGGAATAGGTAAAATCACCTTTGCCTCCCCGCCATTTCATGTTAAGATCCCATCCTCGATTGAGTACTGATGCAGCATTAACGATTGGTGGAGTTTGAACACCTACCAAGGCGGGAATAGGTACCCGAACCAGTATGTCACTTGTTTTCTTGTGGTACCAATCTAAGTCAGCGGTAAAGCGATTGTCGAACAGTCCGAGTTCGAGACCGATATCAGTCTGCTCTGTTTCTTCCCATTTGAGATCGGGGTTTGCTAATTCGGTAACAGTAGCACCGGTTTGGATTTTCTGACCTTGCCCGAATACGGCATCCAAGTTAGAAGTAACAGTAGGAATGGCCGCCCCTGTTGCGATCTTGTCATTTCCTATTTTACCCCAGCTGCCTCTCAATTTTAAATTACTTACAAAAGAAACATCCTGCATAAATGGTTCATTGGATATTCTCCAACCAACAGCAAAAGAAGGGAAATTACCCCAACGATTCGCACTCGCAAAACGAGACGATCCATCGCGCCTAAAAGTTGCCGTTAACAGGTAACGATCCTTATAAGTGTAATTGGCACGGAATAAGTAGGAAATCATCCCCCACGAAAACGAGGTATTTGAATTTGTTTGCCCTTGTGACTGGCCGGCATTCAAGAATCGAAGTGCAGGATCAGTCCCGGGGATATTAATTCGGGATCCTCCCAGATCTTCCGAAACGAAATCCTGAAAGGTTACCCCAGCCAATAGTTTAATACTATGGTCTCCAATGTCATTTTGATATTTCAGCGTATTTTCATTTAGCCAGTTGGTCTGTTTATTGTCAGTAACTGTCAGATCACTTTGTTGATTATTCTGCAGAGGTGAAACAAAAAATTCCGGAGTGAATATTTTTCTTTCTCCTCGTTTCAGGTCTAGACCAAAGGTTGATTTAAACTGAAAATTCTTTAGAAAATCGATATCCACATATGCATTACCTGACGTATGGTATCCGTAGTGATGGTTATTATTGTAAGCAATCGATGCAGCCGGGTTACTGGAGCCTCCATTTTGGTTGGTATTGGTAAAGTCACCCTGTGAATTACGGGGAGACAAAGTAGGATCTGCCCGAAGAGCTATATTAACGAGATCGTTAGCCTCTTGATCTCCATCATTGTAGGTAAATGCAATATTATGCCCAAAATCAACATGGTCAGATAACGTATATTTATTATTTAACCTGAGGGTAGCCCGCTGGTAATTCGACCCCCGAATAACTCCATCCTGCTTAAAAAAGTCGGCACTCAAACTATAGGTCGTAGCTTTGCTGCCTCCACTGGCAGTTACATTGAATCCCTGAATTGGAGCCTGGTCATCCATAATCAGATTCTGCCAGTTCGTACCTTTTCCATATTGATCAGGGTTTTGAAATACTGGAGGCCGGCCTTCATTTTGAGCCGACTCATTAGCTAACATGGCAAACTGGTGAGCATTCGCCATATCAATTTTATTATTTACCTGTTGGAAGCCGTAATAGGAACGGGCATTTACTTGGGTTTTTCCAGCTTGCCCTTGTTTAGTGGTAATAATGATGACACCGTTTGCACCTCGTGACCCATATATGGCCGTAGCGGATGCATCCTTTAGTACTTCAACCGACTTAACATTATTGGGATTTAGAAAAGAAATATCATCAACCAGCATTCCATCCACAACATACAATGGAGACGCATCATTAAGCGTACCCACTCCACGAATTCTTACCTGAGGTTGAGAACCTGGACGACCTGAGGTTGGGGTAATTCTTACTCCTGATACTTTTCCCTGCAATGCATCAGTCAAAGAAGATGTAGGAATGTTTTGTACATCCTCAGCGCTTATACTCGATACGGAACCCGTCAAATCGCTTTTTTTCTGAGTTCCATATCCTACTACAACTAATTCTTGCGATTGTAAGGTAGAGGGCTTTAATGAAACATTTATTGTGTTCCTACCATTGACAGGTATCTCCTTGTTCTCAAAACCTACAAACGAAAACACAAGTGTGTCGGTAGGATTTACTGTTAATTTATAGTGGCCTTCACTATTAGTTGAAGTACCTTTAGTAGTTCCTTTAACCAGAATATTTACTCCAGGTAAAGCTCCACCTTGTGAATCAGTTACTGTACCCTGTACTGTTGCTTGCTGTCCATAGCTAGTGGGAGCAAGACATGCTAATACCCCCAGAGTCAATAAAATCGTAAGTAGTTGTTTGTATCTCATAATTTTACATCGATAAATTACGAATTAAACCATTCCCTTTGCAATATTTCATGCAAATAATGTAAATAATCATTTAAATTTATGCAAAAATGAAATGATTATTTTCTACAATTGCATAAATTACATGGTGGGTAGAGCAATTTAACGTCTTCTAATCCCTTTTGGGAATAAAACCTGTGGGGTCTATTCTTGTCCGTAGATTTAAAAGATTTATAAAATTTCTATTTATGCAGTCATAGTCTGCCGCATTTGCAGTACCAACCATAGAGTTCTAGCCAGCTAAGTAAATCTGAGACATTAATGTGCTTACTCTATGGTTATTTATAAGTATAGCAAAGAGATCCGTTGTCATTTATCATGCGTCAAACTGGCTGCAAACGAGGTATCCCTATATTGAATCTGTAGTTGCTTCAATTGCTTTTTCAAACTATCGACTACCGGTTTGTAGGCTGAGATGTCATAGAGATTGTTCAGCTCTTGAGGATCATTTTTCAGATCATAAAGCTCCCAGGCATCGATATCATCATAGAAATGGATTAGTTTATATCGATGCGTTTTTATGCCATAATGTTTTTTTACACTATGCCAGCTGTTAGCAGAATAATCATAATAATGGTAATATATTCCTTGTCTCCAGTCTTTTCCCCGCTGTTCAAAAATTGGTTGAAGGGATCGTCCCTGAAATTCTTTGGGGACTTTAAATCCAGCCTCATCCACGAATGTAGAAGCAAAATCGAGATTCAGCACTAATTTGTCGGAGGTACTGCCTGCTTTAATTTCTTTTGGATAACGGACGATCAGTGGTGTCTTCAATGAAGGCTCGTACATAAACCGTTTGTCGAACCACCCGTGCTCACCCAGAAAAAAACCTTGGTCGGAGGTATATACCACAATTGTATTTTTAGTCAGACCGGCCTTATCCAAATAATCCAACAGACGGCCAACATTATCATCTACCGAAGCTATGCAACGAAGATAATCTTTCATATACCGCTCATATTTCCAATAGGCTAATGCTTCACCCTTCAGATTTCTCCTTTGAAAAGATCGGCCGACACTATCATAATGGGCATCCCAAAATTTCCTTTGTTGAGCAGTTAGCCGACCATAAATTTGGTTTTTCCATACTTTAGGGGCATTAAACTGTCCCGGGGCACCACCGGGTCCGGGATCTTTTTTGAAATACCTGGGCTGAATTTTCAGATCATGAGATAAAAACATATGACGCACTTCCATATCTTGCTCTTTGGGGGCAGCTGATCGGGTAGTGTAATCGTCGAAGAATGTTTCTGGCAATGGGATTTTCTTGTCGTCAAACATATCTATATGGGCAGAATCAGGCATCCAGCTGCGATGAGGAGCCTTATTATGGATAAGCATGGCAAAAGGCTTCGACTTATCTCTGCTTTTCAATTTTTGCAAAGCCTTATCCATAATCAAATCGGTAACATATCCATGTACCCTGCTAGTATCACCATTTTCAATAAAACGCGGATTGTAATAGTGGCCTTGACCAACGAGAATATCCCAATAGTCAAATCCCTGCGGCTTCGTTTTTAGATGCCACTTGCCTATTATAGAAGTATAATAGCCGTTTTTCCGTAATACTTTCACCCAAGAAAGCTGGTCTCCGTTAAACAAGTCCCGATTGTCACGCAATCCATTTACGTTGCTATACTTACCGGTTAGTATCACTGCCCGACTTGGCGCGCAAAGAGAATTTGTTACATTAGCATTGGTAAATAGCATCCCTTCATCGGCCAGCCGATCGATATTGGGCGTTTGGATGAGTGTGGAATCATACGCACTAATAGCCTTATTAGCATGGTCGTCGCTCATTATATAGATAATATTAGGCCTCTTTTGTGTTTGCCCCTGGACAAATTGGAACGGTATTAGTAACAGTAAAAGAGTTAGGTAACACCCAGAATAGAGATATTTAGTTAAGTCCATGAAAAATTTCTAATTTTTGTTATCCAAAATTTATTTTCGACTGATTCTTTTTTGAAACAGAAATTTTATTTTTAAAAAATTTATGAAAATTTTATGCAAATAAATAACTCTAATTTAAACTGGAAATTCTTATACTATATTCATATAAGAATATTGTTACAAAAATTGGGCGTTTAGGATCGAAATTATGAAAGTGACACTGAAAGACATTGCAAAAGATACCGGTTTTTCGGTAGCTACGGTATCACGGGTATTAAATGGTTCGTCAAAAATTAGTACGAAAACCCAGGATATTATTTTGGAAAGTGCGCGTCGTCTAAAATATTTTTCACCAAGACAAACCAACTCAGATGTTGCTACTCAATTCCTGGATGTGGTATTAATCGTTAGTAAATTTAGGGAAGGCGAATTCTATGTATCTTTATTTGATGGGCTTAACAGAGCATCCAAACAAAACAATACCCGCTTGTCTCTCATCGGAGTAATTAATCCAAAAGAAGAAGTTCAGAAACTCCTGAAAGAGATTTCGCTACATTATGATGCGGCTATCTTATTTATCCCGGAATTTGACCGCTACGAATACGAACAATTGCTTAATAATGTACCGAATGGTTTTCCTATTATTTCTAATGCCCTTATTGAAAATCCCGTTTTCCCCACTGTAACTTTTGATGGCTACAGCGGTGGCTATTTGGTTGCCAAATATTTTGAGAACAAATCGTATAAATCGTTAGGTTTAATACAGGGCCCTTTTAAACGGGCAGAATCACGTTATCGAAATAATGGGTTTAGGGATTATATACAACATAATAGGGAATTGGAATTAAATTGGAACTACAATGGCGACTTCACTTTCGAGTCAGGTGTCAAGGCATTTTCACAGTTTAAAAAGATAAAAAACAAGCCTCGGGCTATTTTTGCCGGTAATGATGATATGGCCAATGGCTTTATGGAATCGGCAAAAGCAGAAGGTGTCCAATTTCCAGAAGACGTTGCAATTGTAGGATATGACAACTTACCTGTTTGTCGACATAATCATCCTACAATCTCCTCTGTAAAAACAGATTATAAAGCATTAGGAATGGCTACGATGAAACTGTTACGGGATTCTGTTGAAAACCCGAATCAAAATAATAATATGGTGAGTTTTGTCTCTGTTTCGATTGTCCAGCGTGAGTCCTCATGATTATCTGCCACTACCCATATATTTAAAAAAACGGATTTCTTTTGGCTGGGATTGATATAATCATAATTTCTGCTTACCTGCTGTTTATCAGTTGGCGTGGTATAAGTGTTAAAAGCTCGTACAAATCTGCCAATGATTACTTCCTTGCAAGTCGATCTTTGGGATGGGTAAGTATAGGTCTCTCACTTTTTGCAACAAATATTTCAACCAGCAGCATTATTGGACTTGGAGGCAGTGGTTACGAAACAGGTATTTCTGTCTTCAATTATGAATGGACAGGCTCCATCATGCTTGCCATTTTTGCCATATTTATTATTCCCTATTACATCAAGAACAGGCTTACCACAATGCCAGAGTTTTTGGAACGTAGGTTTGACTATCGCTCCCGGCTTTATTTTTCAGTCATTTCGATTTTAATCAATGTACTTATCGACATTGCCGGGGCTTTATACGCTGGAAGCCTATTCCTGAGAGATTTCTTTCCAGAAGTAAATTTATATGTTTTTGTGGCCATTATGGCCTTGGTTGCTGGCCTGTACACTGTTGTAGGGGGTCTAAAGGCTGTGGTTCTTACCGACTCTATTCAGGCCATATTACTTGCAATTGGCGCTGCAACAATCGCTGGCCTGATCTTCTACAGAGTGGGTAGCTGGACCGAGATTAAAGCCGCTTTACCAGCTAAGGATTTAAGCTTGATACGTCCAGTTGGTGATACACTTATTCCCTGGCCTACACTTTTTGTTAGCCTTCCTATCCTCGGCTTCTATTTTATGTGTACAAACCAACATATGGTACAACGAGTTCTGGGAGCAAAATCTGTCGAGGATGGGAGAAAGGGAGCTATCTTTGCCGGCATGTTGAAACTACCTCTTTTATTTTTACTGGTATTACCCGGAACCTTAGGCCGGTTACTCTACCCAAATCTCGATAACGCAAATTTAATCTTCCCAAAACTTTTATTTGATCTCTTACCTGCAGGGCTTTTGGGAGTTGTAATAACAGGTTTTATTGCAGCACTTATGTCTAGTATCGACTCTGCACTTACCGCAGCGGGGAGTATTGCCACTCTCGACCTCTATAAGAAGATCAAACCTGACAAAAGCGAACGCCACTATATAAATACCGGAAAGTTATTTATCATCGCTTTTGTTGCAATTGCATCATTGTGGGCCCCTTTTATCGAACAATTCCCGACCCTTTGGGAATACCTGCAAGCTGTACTGTCCTATTTAGCGCCTCCTGTGGTAGTCTGTTTTTTATTCGGATTGTTATGGCCAAAAGCTTCTTCAAAAGGAGCTTTTTATACACTCCTCTTGGGTACCATTTTTGCTTTCGGCATGATTGCCAACAATTATTTCTATACCATCTGGGGTCCTATTCACTATTTATATTCAGCTACAATTATCTTTTCCATAAGTTCAGCGATAATGCTTATCACAAGTTATTTATATCCTCGCGATTTGAGTGATCAAAATAAGCAAGATCTGGTTACTATTAAAGAAATGAAACGCTATTATCAGCTCGAACAAGAAGTAGAACTTCCCTGGTATCTTTCTTATAAAGGGTTTGCTATTTATCTGTTCGCCGCAACAGCCATTACCGTCATTGCTTTTTGGTGATTATGTCCGGCAGTAGGCTTACCGTTTATTATCAACTTTCAAAAAACGAATGCTATCATCATTCCGGGCTACTAAAATGACCTGCCCCAGGCCGGAAATATTTATCGATTTTATCTGACGAATCTGCCCTTGTATACTCAAGCCATTTGTTTGGGCCGGCAGTGTGACCAAGCTATCTTTTTGGACTGCAAGCAAGGTTCCGTATCCCGCATCATAACGACCAAACTCGGGATCTACATTGTAGAGATTTCCACCCAGAAGAATGTTTTTATGTCCGTTTTGTCCCAAGTCAAACGAACCAATTCCATACAAACTCGTTAGCTGTGCTCGCATTGGCAATTTTTGAATGCTAAAATTTCCAGAACCATCGTTCCAGCCCACAATACTTGCCAGCTGGGTCACGGAATCACGATAACTATTGGCTAAAGCCTCGGATGAAAAAATATCACTTACCGTTTTGCCGGCATATGATTTATAAGTGGGGAATTTGTTTTGCAGACTGGGAAGCTGATCCAACAAATCATGGCGCAATGCAATAGGATAGGCTTTACCATTTTTATAGGTTGCGATAATAGGATCGATCGTGCCATTATTATCAAAATCGTTAAGCCAAAGCTTCATAGGATATCGAGACGACGCTTTGAATTGCGAATTCAGTCCCATGTTGCCAGCCACAAAATCCAGATCCCCATCCCCATCCAAATCATCCAGCAACAAAGCATGCCACCAGCCGGATGTATTTTTAAGATCAATCTCCTCTTTTTTAACGAGCTTCCCTCCCTTGTTTTCAAAAACGGTGATTGGCATCCATTCCCCGGCAATCACTAAATCCAAATCGCCATCCCCATCAATATCGCCCCACCGCGAATCGGTAACCATTCCAATTTTATTGAGATCCGGTGCTACCTGCTCTGTCACATCGGTAAAATGACCTTTACCATCATTCTGTAACAGATAGCTATCCTCGGGCATCCCTACCGCAAAAGGCTGCAGCCGAACGCCCAAGAAAAGGTCCGTATCTCCATCCTGGTCATAATCCGCAGCGCTTACGCTTCCGGCTGTCTTATATCGCCAACTGGCAATACTGAGGTTCGAGGCTTCGAAGTGACCATCACTCTGCTGCATGTAAAGCCGATCGGCCAAAGCCGAGCTACTGGATGGGAATTCGTTTCCGCCACTTGCAACATATAAATCTGGCTTACCATCGCCATCCGCATCAAACCAAATGCAATCGGTATCCTCGCTGCCGGCATCGTGCTTAAAAACGGCATTATCCTGCTGATGAAACTTGCCATTTGACTGCTGAATGAACAAGGCGCCAGCTTGTCCCTTGGCACCACCGATATAGAAATCGTCCAGGTGATCATTGTTAATGTCGGCCACGCAAACGGGAGGACCCTCGGTCGATCGCATGTGATAAAGCAGGTGGTTACGCTTAAAGTCATTAAAGCCATTTTCTTTATGCTTCCAGCGAATACCCACTTTTGAAGTCACGTCTTGAAATTTATATGAGATCTTTCCAAGATCGGGGATATCTGGCGTGTCTGCCGGTTGAGCTTCGCTTTCATCCAGCGTTAGCTCTTGATTAGTTTTGACATTCGTTAGCCGGCTGATACCGCCATTAGACCAATTGACAATCAATGAATCGACTGTTTTTACTTTTCCAAGCCCGATTAAAAGGCGGGAATCGACGGTAGATTCAAATCCACGGATGGGAAACTGCTCAGCGTACCATTGCCTGCCTCCCGCCCAAACTGTTACTTCAGATCCAATAGCCTCTGTGTTAGGCGCTCTCCCCTGCAATTCTATACGAAGCCAGTGTTTTTTAGGATTTAAATCGGTAGCGTTGTTTTTATAGATTGACGGCTGTCCATTAAGATTGTTTATGACCAAGTCCGGGTCGCCGTCATTGTCCAAATCGCCGTAGGCCGAGCCATTGGAAAAGCTCGGCTGATCCAATCCCCATTGAGCTGTCGAATCTGCAAACCGCATTTTACCCTGGTTTGCAAAGGCATAGTTTTGAATCGGATTGGAAGGAATCATATCGATTAACTTTTTGAAATCGACCGTACTGTCACGAACAATTTTCCTGACCATATTCTTTCGAGATACTTTCTTCAAATAGTCCAAATCGGTAATGTCCTGGTACATCCCATTCGCTACAAAAATATCGCGGCGACCGTCAAGATTCAGATCGACAAGATTAGCACCCCAGCTCCAATCCGTCGCATCTACTCCTGCGTACCTTCCCACTTCACTAAAAGTGCCATTGCCATTGTTCAGCTGAAGTGTATTTCGGGTAAACTGATGGTTGTAGCCCTCCTTAATATATTTACGATAACGTTCCCAGTTATCAAAAGTAGTTACCCTTTTCAAGCGCTTTTCGGCTCTCGGTAACATATCGGTTACAAATATTTCAGGATATCCATCCCCGTTTAAATCCGCAGCATCTCCTCCCATAGCTGCTGCGCTGATGCTTTTCATTTGTTGTTCCAATACTTCACGGAATGTTCCATCCCGGTTATTCAGATACAGATAATCTCGTTCAAAAAAATCATTAGATATATACATATCGGGCCACCCGTCTCTATTTACATCACTGACAGAAACACCGAGCCCAAAACCTGTTTCATTGCTGTAAATACCGGCTTTTGCACTGACGTCAGTAAAATGATCTCCATCGTTTCTATACAGTTTATCCCCGCCCAGCGAATTTCGTTTATTGCGGTTGTTTTTCTGCAAATCAAAACTGCCAATGGCACGGTATGTATTATTAACCAGATAAAGATCCAAGTCACCGTCGCGGTCATAATCAAAAAAATTGGCCTGAATAGACATAGCGGGATCATCGATGCCATAAGCTGCTGCCTCCTCCGTAAACGTTGTATCCCCATTATTGATATAGAGTTCATTCCTACGGTCGTCTCCCTTCACAATTCCCGAGTTACAAACATAGATGTCGAGTAACCCGTCCCCATTAACATCGGCCATACTAACCCCGGTAGACCATGAATGGGTGCCTCCTATCTTTGCTTTTTTGGTAACATCAACGAATTTAAAATTACCCTGATTTAAGTAGAGATGATTTTTTTTCATATTGGCCGTAAAAAAAAGATCCGGCAATCCATCATTATTTACATCTCCGACAGCTACTCCACCCCCGTTATAAAAGTTGCGATACCGGTAAATATTAAAATCCTGATGGAAAGTAAGATCATTCGAAAAAGTTACTCCCGTTTGTTTGGCAGGCAGTTTTGTAAATAGCTTGGATTTACTTTTCTGGCATGACGAAAAAAAAGATAAAATAATTATCCCTGAAAAGAGATATTTTATAGCTTTGGTTATCGTATGTCCCATACAATTTTCACTCTTGTTTGATTTTCTGGCTGACCGTCAAATCTAAATAGTTAACCACAACTTTTTCATCGCCCTTTCGATAGATCGCGATACGCTTGTTGCCATCCACCATGATATAAGCAGTCTTGCCTAGTTCCGGATGCTTCATTTTTATGAACTTTTTAGGGTATTTTTTCCGAAACTTTTTAAGCAATCTTACTTCCAAACTATCAGACCACAAATTGTGATTCCATGGCGCCCATCCATTATAAGCGTAAGCGGTCTGCATCTTATAAATTTTTCCATCATAAAAAAGAGGATAATAATTCATGTGAGCCCGATGTCCCAAACCTGTGACACCATCATATCGAACACTAAGATTTCCTGATCCCTGTACCACTTTCTTTTGGTTGTTAAGCTTCCAGCTATGATCATAAAATTCCTCCCGGGGCATGCCAAAATAATAACCCATAAACAGGGTATCGTTACGCACATTCAAGGCAAGCTCCCGCTTCACGATTTGCTGATAATCGCTTTTATGTTTGCAACTGACCAAAAAAATAGATCCTATAAAAACCGCCGTAAGTAACTTTTGTATCATGGGCTATCGATTACATTTAAACCAAAGAGGAGTATCATTATTTCGTACAACTAAAATATATGATCCGTCGGCCATTTCAACAGGCAATACGGCACGGACTTCACCTTTTACAAAAAAACCTGATTGCTGATCTTCTAATCTGCCAATTTTCCGTAAAGAACTAAAAGTCAGTACATCTCCATACGATGACATATACCGGCCAACCTGCGGTTTGACACCGGATAAATTGCCTCCCACCAAGATTTCAGTTTTACCATCACTCGCAAACGGCTTCGATATTCCATACACTGGTGCCAACTGGGCTTTGGCTGGGAAGGATGATCGAGAAAATGACTTGCCTCGGTTGTTCCAGAAGATCGAATTATCCAGCATGGAAACCGCTAATTTCAGGGATCCTTTCAACTCATCATTTCTGAACAGGTCTCCCATCGAATGATGAGCATACCATTGGAAACTTTTGATCCGGCCTTTCAGCATCGGCAGCTGATCTTCGATATCCTGCTTCAGTATGAGCGGAATATATTGACTACCCTTTTTATATGTTAAAATTTGTTCAATCGAGCCATTTTGATCGAAATCGTTGACCCAAAGTTGCAGGGAATCTCCAATAAATGTTTGGAAACGATTGTTCAATCCCTCGTTTCCGGCAATGATATCCTGGTAACCATCGCCATCCAGATCAGCTATCTGAACGGAATGCCACCATCCGGAGGTATTTGAGAGCCCTTCGGATTGCGTGATATTTTTAAATGTGGCTTTCCCGGTCTGTTTCAATTGATTCTGAAAGATGGTTACCGGCATCCATTCCCCGACAATCACCAAGTCCGAATCCCCATCTCCATCGATATCTGTCCATTTTGCGTCGGTGATCATGCCCAGATTTAGTAAGGTTGGAGATAATTTGTGAGTGGCATCTTCAAAATTTCCAGTCCCATCATTAAGCAGGAGATGACCATCTGAAGGAATGCCATAAGCAAAGGGTTTAAAATGGGATCCGGTAAATAAATCGATATCGCCATCGCCATCGAAATCAGCCGCAGCCACAACCGAAGTTTCTTGATAACGGCTTGCCGGCAGGCGGCCGCTATAATTGGCAAATGTGGTGCCATTATTAATATATAATCGATCTCCCAAGGCCGAAGAACTTGCCGGAAATTCACTGCCACCGCTGGCAACATACAAATCCTGATCGCCGTCACCATCTGCATCAAACCAAGCGCAATCGGTGTCTTCGGAAGAGCGATTAGCTTCAAAGATCGTTGATGATGTTTTGTGAAATGATTTATTCTTACCCTGAATAAAAATCCCGCCTGCATCTCCCTTTGCGCCACCCAGGTAGAAGTCGCTTAATCCATCATTATTGATATCAGCCACACAAGCCGCCGGACCTTCTTTCGAATGCATGTGGTACAGTAATTTATCTCGCTTAAAATCCACGAACGCATTCTCGCGATGTCGATAAGGTAGCCTAACCTGGCCGGTGACCTCCTTCAAAATAGTTTTATCAGGGTTGGTTTCATTCCCTGTTTTAAGTGCTTCAGCTTTTTTTTGCTGGAAAGTTATACTCGTATCGGCTTTGATATTGGAATACCTACTCCGTTTTCCATCCGGCCATATAATCAATAGAGAGTCCACCGTGGATGCAGTATCTAGCCCGATATTGATTCTCGGATCCACCGATGACTGGAATCCCCGGTTGGGATATTGTTCTTTATCGAAAAGTGTACCGTTTGCCCAAGCTCTTATTTTTGTACCAATGGCATATGTATTCTTTTGATCTCCCTTTAGTGATATTGTGATACTGTGACGTGCCGGGCTAACCTTTTCAGCCTTATTTTCATAAATATCTGCCGGCTGATTTACATTATTGATGACCAAATCCAAATCGCCATCGTTGTCTAAATCAGCATAAGCTGCCCCGTTTGAGAATCCTGGATTAGATAATCCCCACGCATCTGCTTTATTCATAAAATGTAATGAATCGCTGCCCTGATAAACATAATTGCTGATCGGCGTAGTTGGTATATCATTAAATAAAATATTTACCGGCTTTTTGTCTTCAATAATCGAACGGAGTTTTCTAATCGTCGTATGGTTGTTCACATAATCCTGATCGGTTAGGTCTTTATAGATACCATTTGTGATAAAAATGTCTTCGTTTCCATCCATATCCAGATCTGCAAAAAGCGTTGTCCAGCTCCAGTCGGTAGCCTCAACACCGGCTATGCGCCCAATCTCGCTAAAATTTACACAGTTTATGCATTGCGGATGCGTGGGATCCAATCCCCGGTTCCATTGCAATGTATTTCGCACGAATTGGTAATAATATCCCTGCTGAATTCGCCGGGTATAGTCATCCCAAAAATGAAAATCAGTCTTAACTTTTGCTCGTTGCCAAGGCTCGGGCAACATATCAGTAACAAATATTTCCGGGCGTCCGTCATGATTCAAATCACCGATGTCTCCCCCCATTGAACTTAAACTAATTGCTGAAATAGACTTGGGCAAAACCTCAGTAAATGTTCCATCTTTATTGTTGATATAAAGATAATCCCGTTCAAAAAAATCATTTGTAATATACAAATCAGGCCAACCATCACCATTTACATCTCCAGCCAGGGCATCCATCCCAAAACCAACAGGGCTACTATAAATACCCGCATCGGCTGTAACATTAGTAAAAAATTTATCAGTGGTATCCGCTTTGCCCGACGAAATCATATTATTTCGAAAAAGCATATCGGCCCCATTGGGATCCCGCTTTGTCCGTAACCCTTTTTCAGGAGATAAACCTGCCACTGATTTAAATGAATTATTCAACAGGTACATATCCAGATCACTGTCGTGATCGTAATCAAAAAACAGGGCATCAGTCGACAAACCCGTGACATCCAAGCCATATTTTTTAGATTCCTCGGTAAACGTTAGATCACCATTATTTATATATAGCTGATTATACCGATTTTTGCCTCCGGGGGCGCCGGATTTGCATACATAAATATCTAACCACCCGTCTCCGTTTACATCAGCAATACTAACGCCTGTAGACCAATTGCTAGATGAAAGTCCCGCTGATTCTGTAATATCCTTAAATCGAAAATTTCCTTGATTAAGGTATAATTTGTTTGAAACTTGGTTACCTGTAAAAAAAATATCGGCCAATCCGTCGTTATTAAAATCGCCAATTCCCACACCGCCCCCATTATAAAAATTACGATAAGTATACGGATTTAATTTCTGGGTATACCGCAAATCATTTTGAAAATGAATACCCGATTCAGCAGGATCAACTTTTTTGAATAATGTTCTTTTCGAGCGAATGTTACTACAATTACTTAACAAAAGAAGAGCCGCTAAAACTATATAAAACCCTCGGGCAATTGCCTTAATCCTCCATTTCAGCATTCTTTTACAACCAGGATTATACAGAAAGAATAATAATTTAACATCTTTTCATTGAAGGTGAATTACAGATGTCTTTGAAAAAAACGCACCATGTTTTGCTGAACCCCCACTGTAGTGCAGGACAGGCTTGTTTCAGCATCCGTTCCAGATAAATATACTAATAATAGCTTCTAAAATAATTTTCAAAGAAATCCTGTAATGAATGCAGGATGAAAGCACCGTTTCGTATTCTGTTATCCATCAATTCATCACCATTACATGAACCGGATTTTACAAATTAAAAAAAGGAAACATACCCTGAGGCATGCTTCCTTTCATTTAATTTATCAATTACTAATTGGATGGATATCCCGGATTTTGGACCAAGTTTGGATTAGCCTCCAATTGGTCGCGCGGAATTGGGAATACATTTACATGGGCATCCGTTGACTTCGGTTTAAAGGTCCAGGGATCATTAAATTTCGTAGCTCCCTTATCGCCTTGAAAGCGAATCAAATCCTGCCGGCGAATAACTTCATAGAACATTTCCCGGGCACGTTCATCCAATATCTTTTGTGCATTGAGAGATGTATACGAATCTACCTTTGCCCGCTTACGAATCATATTAACTAATCGCAACGCTTCGTGATCGGCATTGTTAAGACGCCACAATGCTTCTGCTTTCATCAATAATACATCCGCATATCGGAAGATAGGATAATCATTATTCATATTTGCTTTAGCACCCTGCTGAATCTCAAATTTACCAATTCTAGCACCGGCCTGTCGCAGACCATTAGGCTGTAAGTGTTCTATATGTGGCGTAAATGTAAGGGGAGGGCCATCAGGATCAGCATCCGTGGCACCGGGATCGGTTAACCGATTGCCCTGTGCATCATACTGAGGACCCACGATAAAGTTAGTTAGTCGGGCATCAACCGTACCTTTGGTAGTATCCCCCATATCGCCTATAACATTACCCTGAGGCCCGGGATTTTGGTTAGGGTCAATGTAACGATCATAGGTTTCTTGCATGGCAGCATAACCATTCCATGGTTGATCATTCAAATTGTAGGTAGATTGGCTAGCATAGTGCAAGGTCATCTGATCAAGGTTGAATCCCGTCAGAAATACTTCATCATAAGGGACGACAAAAATTAATTCAGGCGATCCGGAGTTGTTAGCCGAAAAATTATCTTTATAATTAGCGGCCAAACTATAATTACCAGAGTTGATAATCGAATCACATTCAGCAACAGCCATATTAAGATAATTTTGATACTCGGAGCTGCTATTTGAGAGACCTCGATAAACATTGGCATTTAAGTATAACTTGGCCAACAGCATATGAGCCACCCACGTATTAACCCTGCCATAAGTAGATCCTGCATCAGGATTCAGCTCTGTAATATTATCCTTTACTTCCTTAACGATAAAATCGAACACAGCCGTGCGTCCCTGCTGGAAATCCGAATTAGGTTGTGAAGGATTTTCCGGTGCATCTGCAAAACTGGTAACAATGGGCACATTCCCCCAACCATCCAAAAGCAGATAATAATAAAAGCCTCTGAGGACTTTAAGTTCAGAAATAAATTTACCGGCTTTGTCTGCATCCACATCCCCGGATTTAACCAAGGACTGAAATTGGAAAATCAACCGGTTAGAGCTGTTAACCCCGCTAAACAGATTGGTCCATGCATTGCTTAATTCAGCATCTTCAATTTGAAAGTTTTGCCGCTTTGCGTGTATCCAGATACCTCCGTCAAACCAGTCGGTTCCTTTTTGGGTAATAATGGCTTCATCAGACGAAATTTCATTAGCAGATGACCAACCATTATGAGAGCCCCATGTACTTAAAGCTCCATAAGCATCACCAAGTGCCGAAATGAACTGTTGATCAGTTTTAAAGAACTGATCTGAAGTCACCTGGTTATCAACCTTTTCCGTTAGGTCGGTACAAGATGACATAAATACAATGACACCAAGTAACAACACCGTGCATCCTTTGATAATATTATGTGTTTGTATAAACATAGTATTAAATATTTTTTGAATTAGGGCTCTGTTAAAAATCCAGCTGGATACCAAAGCTCACCGATCGGGTGGTAAACCAACCATTTCGTCGTTCAATACCGGGTGCTAAAGCATCCGGCGTTCCAGGAAGGTTTCCACTATCTGTGGGACCGGGATCCTGATAATTCACACTTGGATCTACACCTTTATAATTGGTAATCGTGAACAGGTTATTACCTGACACATAGAGCCGTAATTTTCGAATTTGCTGCACGCTGCCGACCGGGACGGTGTATCCAATCGTCAAATTCTCCAGTTTCACAAAACTTGCATTTTCTACAAAGTAGCTGGAAAATTTAGGAGCCGATTTCAGATTGGTCAGCTCATAGGAAGATTTTAAGACATTCCAGGTAGAAATAGAACTTGGTGGTTGATAGAACATGCGATACGTATCCACCATGTCATGCCCGAACACCCCTCGAAACTGCATACTTAAATCAAAGTTTTTGTAGTTGAATCGGTTAGACCATCCCAAAGTAAAGTCGGGCAGACCATTACCGAGAACCTGTTCATCATCACGTGTAATTTGATCAGGAGATACCTTGTTACCATTTTTATCATAAAACAGCCAGGTACTGTCAGCTGCGATGCCGGCAAACTTTGGCCCCCAAATCTGTCCAATTGGATCTCCCTGCTTTATCCGTATCAACGGTGTACTGTTCAAACCCGGAGAACCTGCATTCGATACAAATTGTTGATTCCCCGAAGTAAATTTGGTAAGCACCGTATTAAAGGTGGAGAACGTAAATCCGGTGGTCCAGTTTAACTTTTTGCCCCGGAACACATCATAATTCAGGCTGGCATCAAACCCTTTGTTTTGGAGTTCACCAATGTTTTTCCATGTCGTTGGATAAAGGTTTGGCGGAACGGGTACTTGAACCTGGTATAACAGGTCTTTGGTGTTCTTAATATAATACTCCGCACTACCGGTAAGTCTTGAATCAAAGATTTCGAAATCAATACCAAAGTTTGACTCATGGTTTTCTTCCCACTTCAAGTCAGGATTTGCATTACTTACGGGGCCAAATCGTTGTACGAACTGACCATTTACAAAGAAGTTGCCTTGCGGAGCAAATCGAAGTTTTGACAGACCATCACTGGGAGCATCGTTACCCGTTACCCCATAACTGGCACGTATCTTCAATTGATTGAATTGGGGGATATCAAACAGGCTCGTCAATTCAATTCCACCACCAGTAGACCAGAAAAGACCCCATTTGTTATTTACTCCAAACCGGGTAGAACCTTCTCGGCGAATACTGGCATTTAAGAAATAGGTGTCGCTATAGTTAAGATTTATTCTTCCAAAGAAACCTATAATTTTGTGTGTGTTTTTATAGCTGGTAACTGTTCCCTGCCCCTGATTAAAATCCTGGGCAAAACCGAAATTATTAGTCCCTACCGCATCCGTAATAAAATCGCCACCCTGCGCAGAGTTACCTTGTGTAGTCTCTTCAAAGTAGGAATAACCGGCTAGTGATTCAAGCTGTAGGTTGGCAAAATTGTTACTATAGTTTACAACTGTTTCCGTAACCTGTTTGCGACCTTGATCAACAAAACGCTTTGCCAAACCAGGACCAAAACTTGTGACCGTAGCCCCACCCCGCCACTTGTTAGTTTTGGCATAAAATGTCTGGCGGAAATTGTTATCCTTTTGGAGAGAATAATAAGAATAAGCGCTTAACCCGGGTATAATATCGCTAAAATCATACTCAGCTTTAGCAAAACCGGAGAACAAGGTTTCCTCGCTTTTATTACTACCTGTATTGATAATTGAAACAGGATTAAAAATATCGAATGCTGAAATTTCCGAATAACCGTCAGTTGTAGCATATGAAGAACCTTTTACCGGTGCCGTCGGATTCATAATTGCGGCATAGCGAAAAGCTTCCCCAAATCCCAAATCACTTTGCTTGTCGGTCGTAGACAAGTTAAACGTTACTTTTAAATTATCATTTAATGCCTTCTGGGTTAAATTTAATCGACCGTTGATTTCCTGGAATCCTGTATTTTTCTGAATTCCGTTTCTATCCCGGAAGTTGCCCGAAATACGATAGGTGGTGTATTCATTTCCGCCGGAAAGAGAAAGGTTATGAACATTATTGGTACCCACCTGGGAAATCTGATCAAACCAGTTTGTACTGCTACCCAGATCATTTATACCAACATGTGTAATATCATTAAGCTTACGAAACTGGTCAGCGCTTAAGACATTCAATTTGTTGGCTACCGTTTCAACGGTATAATAGCCCTGATAACTGATTGAAAAAGCTTTGGAAGGATCCACATTTGCTTTGCCTTGTTTGGTGGTAACTACAATAACCCCACTGGCGCCACGCGTTCCGTAAATAGCTGATGCAGAAGCATCTTTAAGTACATCGATGGATGCAATATCATTGGGATCCACATTCTTCAAGCTAGCTCCCACAACGCCATCAATAACCACGAGAGGCTGCTGGTCGCCACTAAATGATGTTACACCACGTAATCTTATGGTTGGATTCCCATTGGGATCTCCGCCGGGAGTTGATACTACAAGCCCTGGCACCTTACCCTGTATTAAACCGGATGGGTTGCTAATGCTCCCCGAATTAAAATCTTCTGCCTTAACACTGGAAACCGAACCCGTGATTTGTTTTTTCTCCTGGGTCCCATAACCGACAACGACAACGTCATTCAACTTGCGTACATCGGTCGACAGTGCAACATCAATGGTTGACCTTCCCTGAACCGGAATTTCTTGTTTTACATAGCCAATAAATGAAAAGACCAGTGTATCCTGTTCAGAAGGCACCGTTAAGGTATATTTCCCATTCGCATCAGTCGAAGTACCTCGTGTGGGCATCCCCTTGACAACAACGTTAACACCAGGTAATGGTGCATTATCTTTAGCGTCGGTTACGGTTCCGCTTACTTTTGTCTGAGCGTATGATTTTTGAAAAATCCCGCAACCTAATATTAAAAAGAAGACAATCCCCATTCTCAATATGTAAGAAGAAGCACCAGCTAAAGAGAATGGCCATTTTCCATCAACTGAACTTAGGAACATAGTCCTAATACTTCGCATCACATTCGTAATCATAAATTTCCCCTTAGGTTTTAGTTATGTTCGTAAATGACACGATACCTGATAATCCCCAGTATCATTTACACTGCATGTTTGAACAGAAATTTAGAATAAACTAAAATCCCCTAAGCACCCTTTATTATTGCAGGAAGAATCAACAAAAGAAAATGTCAACAGATTAGTTAGTAATTTGCCTACGGAGTACTTTAACACAAACGTTTAAAACAGTGTCCTATATAATTTAATCTTTTTAGGTAATAAGCAAATTATTTTAATTTTTATGGGATTTTCTTTCTTGAAAATGCAATAAAGCGTTCATGCCGGGAAAATCCCTACTTTGATCGAGTTACAACCTATTTATTAATAATTATTTACTGTTTAATTTTAAATGTTATGGTAACAAGCCTGAGAGTACAAAGTAGTTATCTGCCGGTAGAAAAATGAAAGAAAAGCAACCTGGATCAAGGGAGGTTCACGGTTTAAAATCATGTTTGATGCGGTAATTTTTTCGCAGGCACAATTTGAACGCGTTTTCATTATCAATTCTTATTGATAATCGTCTCCCCTTCAGACCCAACATTCGTAATTTTTATACTATTCCAACTCTTCGGTAGTGGGGTTTTTAGCCGCATTATTCCGTGGTCCGCAATTTCAATTCCTCCAAAGCCATTCAGCACTGCTTGCAGCATCCCGCCAGCCCCTGTTGCAAAGTAAGGATTGGTACCGCCCGCACTTTCCGCGAGTACTCCAAACGGCGGGACTTCATTCGGTTTATATCCCCTCTTAAAAAGCTCGTAAGCTTTCTCGGCTTTTCCCAACCTGGAATATAAAACCGAAAAGACTGAATGACTCATGGCAGGCCCCGCTCCAATGCGCGGTTCATAATAGTTTAGATTTTTAAGAATCTGTTCCCGCGAAGAGATGAGACCCAACGGATACGAAAGCAAGTTTACATCTGCTTGCTTGATCTGTTCCCCGTTGTATGATGCATGTTCCCTGGTCACCCCATTTTTTAGTTGTAATAACGGGATATGATTGGCAACCTCTGACCACCGGGGATCCGCTTGTTCGTCCAAAATCCCAGCTGCTTTCGCAGTCGCTTTTAGTGCTATGATTGCCGCGCCGTTAGTGTAGGCATCATTGTCGATATTCTCGGCCCACTCATCAGCTCCCACTACATTATTGATGTTGTAATTTCCATCCGCATCCTTTTCTACTCGACTCACCCAAAAATCAGCAATTTCCTTGAGTACAGGAAAGCCTTTTTCACGCAGCCATTGTTTGTCGTGCGTCACCCGGAAATAGTTCCAAAAGGCCAAACCTATAGTTGCAGTAATATGTTGCTCATACGGCCCGGTAAGCGCCCATACCGGCGTTTCTTCCTGACCGCTCCCGGCCGATTCCCACGGAAACATAGCCCCTTTATAGCCATGAGCCAGCGCTTTTCGTTTTGCTGCATCGAGGCGCTGGTACCTGTATTCAAGCAATGATTTGGCAATATCAGGATGCAATACCAACAGAGGTGGAAACATCCAGAGTTCAGTGTCCCAAAAAACGTGACCGTTATATCCCAGGCCCGAAAGTCCCATTGGCGACAGGCTGTAAGCTGTACCCTTGCGGACAAACGAATACAAGTGATAAAGCGCGAAACGAATATCCCGCTGATCCCCGGGATTCCCATCCACCAGAATATCACTTTCCCATAGCTTATCCCACGCTTTTTGGTGGCCGTCCAAGAGTTTATCCCTTCCCTGTAACTTGGCATAAATCGTTAACCGCTCGGCCTCGTTTCGGGGATCTGCAAAGTGCTCGGTCGATGTCTCGGAAGCTACTATGCTAAAGTGATATACCTCTCCCTTTTTCAACGTCTTCTTAAATTTAGCCAAATGCCTGTTTTGATCCCATTCTTCATGAATAATATCGGGCTGCTGACCATGTGGTTCTGTGAAAATAAAGCTGTTAGAGGCAGCCACGGTATGCTTTCCGGTAGGACTTTGGGCCACCGACGTGAGCAATGGAATGGTCACATGAGGACGATCAATTTCAGAATAATAGTTGTGAATATTGCGCAAAATATCAGGCCCCTCTATAACTGATGCGGCAACGATATTGATATCCTGCAGAGGCGTAATCGAAACATCGATGAGACTTGTATATGGCAGCTGGCGCAGGGCTCGGACGGTATAAGTGATTTGAGCTTTATCACGAAAACGGAAAGTCGTAGTTATCGAGGCTGATTTCATATTCAAATCCTGGCGCATACCCGAAATATTCTGACGCCCCACACGCTCTCCATCAATATCAAGCTGGACGTTGGCAAAATTAAATCCCTTTAGAATATTGGATACCCGTCCCCGACCATAATTGTCATACACTCCATTCAGCACGATATCGCTCATTTGAAGCGGATTTGAAGAAGAAACCAAGCCGATCATCCCATTGGCTACCGTAACCCCATAATAATTGGCGGGATTGATGGAATCAGCTTGCACATTCCATGTGGATTGTAACTTCTGCGCCCTTACCGGGCCGGCAAAAGTAATCAATAAAAAAATAAATATGGGATATATTTTCATAGCAATGCAATTAATTTGAAAGATGTCGATAAATGCCAAATAAGCAATGGATTTCCTCAGATAATCTCAGGTAGAAGAAAGGTTAACCGCAGAAGGTTTCGAAGGAGCTGACAAATCTTCCTCGCTGTGTCGGTCTCTCCACCAAATTTCTATGGCCATCGCAATTGGACCTACAATAAAGAGGGCATAAAAAGGAGCGTATACCGCCTCATGCAACCGCAGGATCATCTCAACAAAAGCCACAACAATAACCACCAGGATACGTCCCCATTTGGATTGTACGGTTGTTTTGGGATCGGTAACCATAAAAAAGGTAAACAACTGATACATAGGACCCGTTATGGGAGAAATTTCTGCCAGATAGGGATCTCCCGTGATATAGGCCCTGATTAACCCAAAAAACAGGAATGAAAGAACATAAGTTGCACAAACATGAAACCTGCGGAGCCGGTAAATAGAAATAGATCCCACAATCCATATGACAGCCATGGCCCACATGTTATTCCCCCACTGGATACTTAGCACGGCCACACTACCCGGCGCCAGCAACAGCATCGCCACCACGCCAAAATTAGACGGATTCCATAGATGTCGCCCTTTATACCGGAGCACATATTTCGATGCAATGGAAATCATCGAGCAAAGGGCATAAGGCCAAAACATGGGCGACCGGATAAGAATACCTACACTAACACCCGATATATACGCACTGGAAAAACTACGCCATTTCCCAACGATCCAGCGGTGTAGCGCCGCTTCGGTTACGATACTGGCTCCAATTGCAATCAGCAGCTTACTGTATCCTGTCAGGATACCGAATGAGATATGTGCCGCCAGCAAGATGCCGGTTATCAGAAGCGGCGGCGTATATTTATGACTGTATTGAAAGTTCTTAACCTTCGAGACTAGCGAACCATTTTCACTCATGATGGCACTGATTCCGTTATAGTGTGAAGCTTGTTTATCTCAGGATTCTTTATGGTCTGGGTATATCCCGAAGGCCAGTGGATAATCGCTTTCCGGACGCTCTTAGATTTGCCCAATCCAAAATAAAGCGGCCGCTGATTTTCAGCACTAAATCCACTGGTCGAATTAATAATCTGTACCTGTTGATTAGAATTCCAGAATAATTCAACTTCAGCACCAATAGCACTACTATTACTTTTCGTGCCCTTTAATTTGAAGCCAACCCAGTTATGAGAAGCCGCTACGGTATTTTTATAAATCTTAAACGGGCCACCCTGGCTCGCTACAAGAATCTCTAACGTACCGTCATTGTTTAAATCAGCCAGCGCAACAGAGCGGCTATCCAGCTTTAATTTTCCTCCAACGGCATCGGCCACCTCCTGAAATTTACCGGCACCATCGTTAATCCAAATCTTATTCTGCTGATATCCCGAAAGACTTCGTCCCTTCATAGCGGGCCAGTTCTTTGCATCCGCGATAATCTTTTTATTTCCGCCTGCCACTTTAGCAAAATCATACCAATAATCCGTGCCTTTTTTGCCGGAAACAAACCCATTAGCCAGGTAAAGGTCTAAGTTCCCATCCAAATTCAAATCGCCAAACTGGGCGCCATAGCTCCACCCACCAAGCGAGATGCCAAGATCTTCAGCTAGATTCTGATAATGCAATTTTTCGCTCGGCAAGGTCGGCACCCACAGACTATTTCCCTGAATTAACACGCCGGGCTCAGAGATATTTGTGATGTAGATGGCCAGCCTCCCCTGGTTCATTACATCACCTAACGAAGCATTCATGCCGCTTTTGGGTACAAAACCGATCCCTACTTTCTGGGCCGCATTCACAAAACCTTTACCATCCTGATTCAGGAACAATTCATCCACGCCGTAGTCGTTGGCTAAAATTAAATCCGGGTAACCCGAATGGTCCACATCCGCGGCCGTCGCAGCATACGTCCACCGATTGCTGACCAATCCTAACTGCTTGCTAACTTCTTTAAATTTGCCATTTCCCAAATTATGAAACAGGTACTTGCGTCCGCCGTTCTTCGCATATTCAAAACTTTCGGGCATGATACGCGTAGTTTTCAAATTCCACAGGTCGATATTTTCATCATAATATCCGCCCAAAAATAAATCCAGCCGCCCATCATTGTCATAATCAAACCACAAGGCCGTATTCGAATTGACCCAGTTTGGAAACTCAGATCCCAAATCCACTTTCGTAAAACCTTTGCCTTTGTCGTTATGGAACAACATCGGCTTACCCCATTTGGCAATAAATAAATCCTCATAACCGTCGTTGTCATAATCGCCCCAGACCGAGCTTGTAGAAACGCCGGTCGCCTTGGTGTTCACATCCGCAACACCCATTTGGGCGGCCACATTCTTAAAATGGCCATGCCCCAGATTTTCGTACAACGCATTCGGTTCGCCATGCTCGCTGTTGGTGAGATAGAAGTCCTGCTTGCCATCGTTGTTAAAATCCGAAACCGATACCGACGCCCCAACCGAGGCCACCTGCGGCATAATATGATCAAGCTTGGAATCCAGTTTAGGCGCATGATGTGTAAAATGAACGCCCCAGTCGCTGGTCATATCCTGCAGATAAAAGCCATAGCGATTAAGCACATCCTGATGATTGGATTTTTCGGATGACCAAATTTTTTTAATGCTATCGTAATGCGAAATAACGTACGGGGTGGTAAGCAGTACCGCAAAAAGGACAATTAACGATATCTTGTTATTCTTTACTGCCATAGCTTATAAGTTAAAAAGATTCATCATTTTTTAAACCGCATTGCCATGTTAAAGTTATTCGGGGTTACATATCTTGTGTGATATTTTACCCAATCTTGCTTGTGCTGCTGGAAAACGGGATCATCCTGGAGCCGCTCGGGTTTGTTCGAGTAATCTTTCATTCCGTGATAAGGCAACGGTAACACCGTTTTGGAAAAGCCGGTATTATAATCGCCATCCTTCACCCAGCCGTCACCAATTAATACAAAGTCGCGTTTCCACCCTTTTTGGGGGGATGACAGAGCCGGAAACTTAAATCGCAACTCATCACCGGCATTCATGATCACATACCGGTCGTCGCTCTTTTTCGTCAGCTCTTCGACATCTCCATAACGGGTATAAAATCCGACGAGATCTCTCCACTTCTGGGTTGTCCCCTCAAGTTTTTGATAATCGGGTACGGTCGGAGAGAACCGTTCTTTATGCTCGAGCTTGGAATAGCCACGATACTGCAATTGGGACGAAGAGGCAGCAATGCGATGCGTTTTGATATCTGCGTGCTTCGATTCAGTGCCCAGCTGAAACTGATCCCAGTAAATTTCCATATTTGTATAAAGGCGGAGGCGTCGCGGTGAACCGGACTCAAAAAGGCCATCCAGATCTACAAGCATCGTCTTCTTTTTACCGGCGGGAAAGCCGATATTTTTCTTTGCCACTTTCCATCCGCCTTTACCATTCGGCACTTCCACGCGAATACCATGCGGCGCTGGATGACTACCCTGGCTAATCGCAACATTGACTGAACTATCGGTTGGATATACCCAGCCGGAGGCAACCAATCTCTGCTTGCCCGACGTCTTTTTCTTTCCCAAATCCAGCTCGATGTAATGTTCTTTGGTTAATCCCTGGTAGGGCGTCAGCGGCAGATTGGCGACATAATTTCCATCTTTTCGAGCAATTTTTTGTGTCACATCAAGGCCGGTGTTATCGTATGCGGTTTTAACCGGGTGCAAATTCTTCAAAGAATATAGTTGCTGTTTCGGGGCCGGCAACTTGAATCGCTCATCTACAAATACATCCGTATTGGCAGGATGATCGACCGCCATCAGCGCAACGTGATCAAAAAAGTGAGTCTCCCACAAGTCGGCCGTAATACGAACGTCATAATACCCTTTCTTCGGCTGCAACTGGTCACCATTAATTTTTACCCAGTCGATGCTGTGAATCACCTTGGCTTTGCCCTGAGCATTGATGCGAAGTCCCAGTGCGGTGCGCCACAGGAAGTCGGTAATGAACTCCATCTTGTTGCCATTATAGGTGAAGACCCAGGGACACGATCCTTTCAGGATCTGCTGATTCATAATCTTATTTTGATACCCCAGTTCAGCAAATTCGGCCTGTGTTGATCCATTGGGCCAGATAATGCGCACCATCTGCGCTTCGTCGTAATTTCCGAGGCCAACGTGTACCCACGATTTGGTAATGGGTTGCTTGGAATATTGCAGTCCCGAGCGGCTTTCCAGCACCCCACCAATGCCATAGGAATTAATGCGGCGATCTCCCAGTGGACCAGATGCACGCGGACGAATAGTACGAGCCTTGTAGGATTTTGAGCCCGAATTTACAGCAATCAGTTTGTGTGAACCCTTCGTCACGCCAACAAGATCCAGACGATTATCCCCATCTATATCACCCAGTCCATACACATACCCAGCGACTCCCTTGGCTGTGGAATTCAACGAAATATTTTCATCGCTCAGCCAGTAAAGCGTGGTGTCGCGACCGGTTATCATCAGATCCATGGCCGCATTGTTATCCAAATCGGATACAAAAATCTGCTCATCAGCGCCAAAGGGATTTGATTTATCCAGTTTGAGCAATGTTTGGGTATCCCAGTCTTCTGTCGAATCCA